>ERZ1066115.69-NODE-69-length-39747-cov-24.574902_pt1 | contig 39747 bp, 64 predicted proteins | sample MGYA00382762_ERZ1066115 | MGnify/ENA primary metagenome ERZ1066115 (study PRJEB33369, sample SAMEA5778345) | biofilm metagenome | biome: Industrial cooling water; feature: Water cooling tower basin; material: Biofilm | place: United Arab Emirates | collected... | reverse complement strand
AACCGAAACCCATCCCCGACCCCTGACCCATCCACCACCGCCCAGGAGGGCACCATGTTCCAGCTCACCGACCACACGGCCACCCTGGCCAAGCTCACCACCCGCACCGAGAAGCACGGCGACGACGACGTGCCGGCCGCCAGCCTGCGCCTGCGCCTGCCGCGGCGCGATGCCGAGGCGGCGCTCGTCGCCGGCGTGCAGGAGCAGCTGCTCAGCGCCGAGGCCTTCGCGGCGTTCCGGCGCGCCTATGCGGCCGCCATGAAGCGCCAGCAGCCCGACACCCGGGGCCCGCAGCAGCGCCTGGCCGCGGCCGAGCGCGTGCGCGAGAACCTGCTGGCGGCCCTGCGCGCCGGGATCATCACGCCGAGCACGAAGGCCGAGCTCGAGCGCGCGGAGGCCGACGTCGCCGCGGCGCAGGCCGAGCTCGAGCGGGCGCGCGTGGCGGCGCCGGCGCGGCTGCTGCCGCAGCTGGAACAACGGTGGAAGGGGATCGTCGCAGTGCTGGCGCAGCGAGTCCGGGACGTGCCGGCGGCTCGGGATGCACTGCGGGAGCTGATCGGCCAGGCGACCGTCAGGAACGAAAACGGCGCGATCCTGGCAGAGATCGCGCCGTGTCCGATTAACGTGGTAGCGGGGGCAGGATTCGGGGCTTATCTGGCCGCCGAGCCCATCCGCATCCAGCTAGCCCGCGCATGATACGGGGCCAGGCCGGGCGGCGCAAGGCAGCCTAGTCCCCCTTCGGCTGCACCGCCCTGATCTCGGCCATGCGGCCCCGGTAGCCCTCGCCCCAGGCGTTCAGGGCGTTGATCCAGTCGGGCAGCGTATCCGTGCAGATGGTCGGCAGGCCGGCGGCCGGGTCGGTGCAGGCGCGGGGTGGCGCCGGCGGCGGCGGTACGTCGCGGGTCAGGGCCGGGTCGAGCGGCACCTGCACCTCGACGGGGACTTCGACGATCTCAGTCCGAACCGCCGGGGAGCTGGCGCAGGACGCCAACAGGAACAGGCTGGCGGCCCCAGCGAGCAGCTGCAGGATCTTGTGCATACAACCTCCGAAGTTCAGCGGTACGGGCGTCCAGGTCGCGCTGGAGCGCCTGGGCGTGTTCCTGGGCGCGTTCGACGGCGAGGGCCTGCGCTTCCCGCTCGGCGCGGCGGGCGTCGGCCAGGGCCTGCAGGCGAGCGCGCAGGCTGGTGATGGTGTCCAGGTTCGTCTGCTGGGCGGAGCGGAAGGCGGCGGTTTCCGCTTCAAGCGTGGCCGCCTCCGCCTGTGCCCACTTGAGCCGCAGGGTTTGCACACCGAGGCCGGCCAGCGCCGCCAGCAGCAGCCCGGCGAACGCCGTGGCCCGCCAGCCGCCCAGGGCCTGCACGAACGGGGGCTGCGTGAGCTGGGCCAGCATCACTCCACCTTCCCGGACTGGTCGGCGCTGAGCCAGTCGGCCACGCCGGTGAGGTCGGGCACCCAGCCGAAGCCCTTGCGCTTGCCGATCTCCGGCGAGGCGCGCAGGAACCGCTGCAGGCCGGTGAAGGCGATGGGCGACCACAGGCCGGTGAAGATCGAGACCAGCAGCAGGCCGCCCGGGCTCGCACCGGCCTCGCGGGCGTAGGCGGCCGCGAACACGAACGCCGACAGCATGGCCAGCACCCACGAGGCGAGCGCCAGGGTGTCCGGCAGCATCCACCGGAAGCGGCGGTTGCCCATCTTCAGCGAGTGCGTCACGGCCACCGAGCTCGCCCAGCCCACCAGGAAGGACGCGAACCACCAGACCGACAGCATCGACAGCAGGTTGTTCCAGATCGTGATCACGGGGGGTTCCTCTTGAAGTGGTCCAGCCAGCGCCGGCGGTCGGCCAGCCCGATAAGTCCGCCGTTGACGCGGCGGGTGATGGCCTCGAGGTCGTCCTTGTCGGCCAGCGTGTTCAGCCCCTTGGCCACCCAGTACGCGCCAGCGATGCGCATGGCGACGGCCGGCTCCGCGGCCTGGCTCGGGTCGCGCACGAGGCGGTCGTCGCCGAACACGCGCTGGCTGAACTCGGCGTAGTTCGCCTTGCCGGTGAGCTGGATGTAGCCCCGCCCCCGGTAGCGCCAGCCGTCGCCAGGCTGGTCGTTGCCGAGGCGGGCGCCGTAGACGGTGTTGGCGATCAGCTGGGGCTTGCGCGCGCAGGCCTTGGCCGTCTCGGGGGTGAAGCGGCTGGGCCAGGTGCGAAGCAGCGCCTCGGCCGAGTAGTTCAGGTTCTCCACCAGGCGCTTGAAGCCGCCCGACTCGTGGGCGAGCTGGGCCATGAAGTGCGCGCGGCGCAGCGGGGTGTCGAGGCCGAAGCCGGCCGGGATGTTCGGGGTCATGGTCAGGCGTCCGGGAAGGCAGCAGTCGGCGGAGTGAAGTTAGCGGTGTAGCGCGCCACGCCCTTGGTGATTCGGACGTCGTCGATATATCCACCCGTCGAGGAAGCGCCGCCCGTGTAGTTGGCGCCGATGTAGGTGGGAAACGTTGCCTGGGTGAATGTGGAAGGCAGCGACCCAGTGGTGCTGAGCTGCACGCCGTTCCTGAACAGGTAATACGTCGTCCCAGACCGCACCCAGGCGAAGTGCTCCCAGGTGTCGTTGACCAGCGTGGTGGAAGCGATCAGGTCGGAGAAGGCGCCGCCGCTTGAGTTGCGGATGTTGATCTGGAAGACATTGGAGCGAATAAGAAGCTGCCAGTAGCCGCTGGCCGCGCCGACGCAAAGGATGGCATTGCCGTCGCTGTTGTCCTTGTCCGTGAGGTTCAGCCATAACTCGACCGTGAAGTCGCCGGACTGGGTGATATTGAAGTCGGAGTTTGAGGCCGAGCTGATGAAGTCGCCCGCCCCGTCGCAGAGCAGCGAGGCGGTGCCCCACTTCTGCCGCGCCGTCGACAGCGCGGCGCCGCCGGTTGCGCTCCAGCTCTTGCCCTTCTGGTCGGTGAAGGTCGTCGAGCCGTTGCTCCCGTCGAAGTGAAGCAGCGAGACCACGCTGGAGAAGTTCGGGTCGGTAGGGCCCGGCGGCGCGCCGGCGCCGGCCATCAGCAGCCGGCGAAGCATCAGGCGCTCTCCTGCATTGCGTAGCGCCAGGTGGTGCCGTTGTCGAAGGTCTTGGCGCTGAGCACGGTGACGGCATTGGCGGCGAGGGCGACAGCCGTGTCGGAACCGCCCAGCGCCTTGAAGCTGGCCGGCAGCGCGACGGTAAAGCCGCCGGTGCCGTTCTGCTTGAACTCGATCTCGATCTCGGTGGCCTTTCCAGCGCCGGCCAGGTTGCTGAGCGTGAGCGTGGTGACGTTGGCGGCGAGGGTGAGCTGGAAGCTCTTGCCGAGCGAGCAGTCCACGGTGACCGTGCCGCTGGAGTTGGTCAGCGTCGAGACCGCGTCCGGGATGTCGGCAGAGTCGAGCACCACCGCACCGGTCTGGCCGTTCACGGAATCCACCGGCGCCCCGGGGGCGAAGGCCTGCCACTGGGAAGAGCTGTCCGGGTCGAAGGTGTAGTAGTCCGTGGCGCCGATGCGCTTGAGCAGGCCGATGAAGGGCTCGAAGTAGTACCAGGTGCCGCCGCTGTAGTAGGCAAGGGTGCCCTCGACCTCGTCGCCCCAGGCGGCGCTCAGCACGTACAGGCCGGGATCCGCCGGCGAGCCCGGCTGGGTGGCCTCGAAGCTCAGGGCCGGCTTGGCGACCACCTCCGAGCGCAGGGCGTTGAGGTTGATGGTGGTGAAGAACTGGTCGCGCGGCGTGCCGGTCGGCAGCGGGTCGAACGGCAGCAGCGGGATGGCAGTGGCAGCCATTTAGACGGTCTCCGAGATGCCCGGGCCAGGCCCGGTAAAGCGGTTGTTGGCCTGCACGGTGACCGTCACCGGGCCGGCGAAGGCGGCATCGGGCTCGTCGAGCACCGGCGTGGCCGCGGTGACGGTGCGCGTGGTGGTGCCGTCGGTGAGCGTGACCAGGTAGCCGTCGAGGTTGACCGACTGGATCGGGTTTGAATCGACGCCGAAGCGCCCGCGCGGGAGCCAGCTGCCGGTGATGCGGCCGCCGGCGCGCGTCAGGGTGAGGCCGGCGACGGTGAACTCGCGCTGCACCAGCGGCGGATTCCACAGCAGCGTGTGGATCGGGGCGGTCTCCGGGCTGCTGCCGAGGGCGGTGACGCGGAACTCGAGCGTGAGCCCGAGCGCCGAGGCCGGCAGCGGCAGGAAGATGCACCCGTCGAGGACCACCAGGCGCGCGCCGGCCGCGTGCGCGGTGGCGCCGGTCTCGAGCCGCCCGCGCTGGTGGTTGGTGAGCGTCCAGTCTTGTCCGCTGTCGTTCACGGCGAACTGCGGCTGGAGCACCTCGGCGGTGCCGTCGGCGCGGCGGATGGCCACCGCGCCCATCTCCGAGAGCCACTCGGCCTCGGTCAGGCTCTCGAGCTCGTCGTCCTGCAGCAGGCGCACGCGCAGGGGGTTGGTCCAGTCCGGCCAGAACGGCGAGGCCGCGGGCAGCGGGTCGAGCAGAGTGCCCATCACGGTGCGCTGGCTGAAGGTTCCCAGATCCTCCCAGGTGGTCATGCCAAGCACCCGGTACTCGATGCGCGCACCGTACCAGGCGGTGTTCGGCTGGCCGCTGATGGCGGCATAGACGCCAAGGCGGTCGTGGTCGTCGATCAGGGCCGGCAGATTGAAGAAGGCGGCCACGGTCTCGCCCACCAGCGACGGCGGCGGGGTCGGCCAGCCGGCGCTCGACGGTGCCGAAGCCTGCGAGGTGTAGGCGTGCTGGCGGTCGGCCCAGAGCGCCAGGCGGCGCACGCCCTCCCCGGCGCGCACGGTCGCCACGCGCAGGCGGCGCTGGTCGGCACCGTTGCGCAGCCGGATCACGGTGCCCGGCACGGCCTTGCCGGCCAGGTAGTCGGGGAACACCCGCACGACCTCGCCCTCAGCCTCGGTGCGGCTGATCTTGTCGAGCACGTCGGCCAGTTGCGGGGCTTCGGTCTCCTCGTCGAGCACCACCGGCACCTCGACCTGCACCTCGGCGACCACACCCTGCGGCGCGCCGTAGTTCGGGGCGTTGGCCTTGGTGAAGGTGTAGCCCAGGTTCCGGTTCGGGAACAGCAGGTTGATCTTGGCCGGCCGGCGCAGCTGGGCCTGGCGCTGGTCGTCGCCGTTGCGCAGCACCTCGTCCTGCTCGGCGTCCGACTCCTCCTCGACCCGGAAGTCGTCGTCGAGCTCGAAGTCGATGGCGCCACCGCGCTTGAGGATGTGGATCTTCCCGCCGAAGCAGGCGCCGTCGCTCGGGTGCGCGATACGCAGGCCGTTCACGAAGTCCTGCCCGGTGTAGCTCTGGCTGGCCACGACCGTGCCGCGGATGGGCAGGCCGGTCATTTCGGAGACGTCCCAGTCGCCGTTGACCATGCCGCACCGGCGACCCGCCGCGAGAACTGCCTGCTGGAAGTTGGTGCTGCCTGCCTCAATCTGGTCGATCAGCGGCTCGCCGACAAAGCTGACGGAAAAGGCATTGGTGGAGCCGATGGAATCGACCACCGTCGGCACCGGGACGTCGGTCGCGCCCAGGTAGACCATCTCGATATTGCCGGTGTTCTCTGCCACTGCGATGTAGCGGCGCGTCGAGTCGATGCTCGAATCAGAGGCGGCACTGGCCAGAATGTTGTAGCTGCCAACAAGCGTCAGCGTCTCGGCGATGGCGTCGTAAGCGAAGGTGTAGACGTCGTCCGAGTCCACCACGACGACGTGACTGAAGTCGGCGCTCCAGTAGCACCCCTGACACACTCCGACATCGACGTCGAAGGTCGCGCTGTCGATGATCTGCATCGGCGTCGAGTCGGTGTCGACAACGAACGCTGCCGTGCTATTCGCGCAGGCCAGCCGGTTGACGTACCAGTCGAGACGGAACGGAGCGCCGCCTATCGGATTCGTTCCAGGGGATGCAAGGGCGCGGCGGTTGACCAAGGCCTCGCCGACGAAGTCCCAGACATAGACGCCATCGACACTGGAATTGTTGCCCGCAGCGAGCTTCGTACCGTTCTCGTTCCACGCCAGCGCCCAGATGGGCGTGCCATTGGGAAGCGTATCCACTGGGTCTGGCAGCTTGGTGAGCGAGGACCCGTCCCATCGATAAACCCACAGCCGCTCGCCCGGCCAGTTGACTCCGATCGCAAGGTAGTAGGTCCCATCCGGCAGCTTCGGAGACCACGCCATGGCGCGGGGGCCCCAAGTGGGCATGACCGAGGGGGTCGGGCCGGCAGACCAGCTCTGCAATTCGGGGTCGAAGATGCGGATGGAAAACCTAGCGGCGCCGCTCGGGCCGTCGATAATCGATCCAGCCACGACCATTCCGTCGGAGGTCAGGCGCACGTTGTTGACTTCGTTCTCGAAGCCGATCGTGCTGGCCGCTGGGACTAGGTCAGCCGGCGCGCCCGAGTAGTGGCGGTTGTCCGAAACAAGAGCGACCGCGCTCACCTGCTGGGCAGCCGTCGCCACCTCGAACTTGAAGATGGGCGGCGCGCCGCGGCGGTCGGTGGCGTCGTAGTTCTTGCGCATGAACACGGCGCGGCCGCGGAAGGCCACGGCGTTCGTCGCGCCCAGCACCGCCTCGAGGTCGGGGTCGGGCAGCTGGGTCTCGTCGCCCGGGTAGTAGTCGAAGCCCTTGGCGTACTCGGCCGACTCGGCCAGGATCTGCGACGTCGGGCTCACGTCATAGACGAGCTTGTCGTCCTCCCAGACCTTGATCAGGTTCGGGATGCCCACGCGCTGGCCCGGGCCGTCGCGCAGCGCGGCGCCGACGCGGATCACGACCACCGGCAGGATGATGCGCTCGGACTCGACGACCGGGCCGCCCTTGCCCTGGCGCTTGCGCTGCTTAACGAACTTGGGCGGCGAGCAGTAGACCATGTTCCCCGAGCCGCCCACGGTGCCGTCGTACAGCGGGCACGGGACGCCCTCCTGGGCGGTCTGGGTGGCCACGTCGCGCACGCTCGGCGCGCGAATTACCTGCGGGTCGACCAGGCCACCGATGGCCGAGCCGATGGCCAGGCCAAGCTGCGGCGCGCCGAAGAAGCTGCCGACGATGGCGCCGGTGATGGTGAGTGCCTGGCGCGCCATTTAGCCGAACTCCTTGACGCGGTAGACCTCGATCAGCCGGCGCATCCACTGGCCGGCCAGCCGGTGCTCGGCGACACGCTCGACGCCGATCTCGTTGCTGCCGTGGATCACCGACAGGCCGCCCAGGTAGTAGTCGCCGACGATGCCGACGTGCAGCGGGTAGGCCGCGCCGATGAACAGCGCGATGTCGCCCGGCTGGGCCTGGTCCTTCGGCAGCGTCGGGCCGAACTCGGCGACCAGCGCGCCGCGCAGGTCGTCCTTCTCGGGCTCCCGGCCGTAGGTCAGCCGGTCCTGCACGGGCCGGCCGGCTTTGTGCAGCGCGCAGACCACGAGCCCGAGGCAGTCGAGCCAGCGGCCCGGCTTGCGCCCACGGTGGCGCCACGGCGTGCCCACGAAGGAGCGCGCCGCGATCACGAGCGGATGGGTCATTCGGTGTCGAACTCCACGCCGGCGTCCCGGGTCACGCCGCCCTGGCCGGGGCCGACGCGCGCGCCAGGGGTCTGGGCGTTGACAGCGGTGTGGATGTCCGGCTCGCCGCGGAAGTGCAGCACCCACTCGTTGCCGAAGTGGAAGCGGCAGCCCTTGTCGCCCTCGGGCAGCTTCGTGCAGTCGATGCGGATCTTGAAGGTGTCGCCCACCTGCACCGGCCGGGGCAGCGCCTGGCGCAGGCCGAGCACGCCGCCGGTGCCGTGGGTGTCCAGGCCCCAGAAGGTGTTGCTGGCGTTCGCGCCGGTGAGCCACATGACCCCGCCGGGCAGGAAGAAGCCAGCCGCCTGGGTCAGGCTCGAGGCCGCGAAGCTGCGCGAGCTGTCGTCCGGGTCCACGGCCGTCACGGTGGCGTTGATCCACAGCGAGGTGACGTCCTTGCCGCAGAACTCGATGGCCTCGCTCTCCTGCGAGCCGAACACGGCCCGGCAGGTGGTGGAGTCGAGCCAGCACATGGTCTGCTTCAGCGGCCGGGTCGGGCCGTCGAGCTGGATGATCAGCAGCGCGTTGTCGCGCAGGGTGATGTTGCCGAAGTAGCCGAAGCACAGCTCGTCGAAGCCGTGCTCGGGCGCCTCGTAGTTCAGCTCCAGCACCCGGAAGCGCGCGTCGTCCCACTTGCCGGCGCGGATGTCCTCCGGGGAGATCGGCGTCGCGTCGATGGGCACCAGGCAGAACGCATCGCCACCGTCGACGGCGAGGTCGTGGTAGGCCTCCAGCTCGGTCGGGTCGAAGCCCGGATCCGGCAGGAAGGTGGTGACGCCGAGGCCGGTGAAAGCGGCGTTTACCGGGCCGGGCAGCGTGTCGAGGTCGAGCTCGAGCTTGCGGTCGAGCTCGCAAAGGCCCAGCACCGTGCCGTCCTTGGCCAGCACCTGGGTGATGCGGGTGAAGGTTCCGACGTCGGCGTCTCGGTCGGCCTGCAGCGCGGCCGGGATCGACTTGACCGTCACGAGCTAAAGTCCTCGTCCGGGGCTTCGACTTCCTCGAGCTCGGCGGTGAAGTTCGTCACGAACTCGCCGTTGGACTTGTTGTCGATCGAGGCCGGCAGGTCGTCGCTGGCGAAGGCCACCCAGTGGTCGAACCAGCCCGACCAGGTGAGCACAGCAGCCTCGGCCGGCGGCGACGAGAAGCGGACGCGGCCGGTGCGGTTGTTGACCGTGACCGTCGTCGGGGTGCCGTTGACCTCGACCACCACGGCCGGCGCGGCCGGGTCCAGGCTGAGCGCGTGGACCTCGAGCAGGACCGACAGCCCGTCGACCGTGAGCAGCTCGCCGAGCTGGAACTCCTGGGTCGTGCCGTCGCCGACGCCGAACTGCCAGTCCACCGCCCTGTAGCGCAGCCAGTTGCGCACGCGGAAGTAGTGCTTCCGGCCGCGGCAGACCGAGTGCATCTTCAGCACCTGGTCGTAGTGCTCGGGGAAGCTGTTGTTGAAGGGCACCGTAAAGCGCCAGCGCGGCTGGCTCCAGCGGCTGTTGCGGCGGGTGCGCTTGTTGCGCAGCGGCACGACCAGGGTGTCCCACTGGGGCGCCCCCTCCCAGGCAAAGCCCGGGCACTTCTCGATGTAGGCGTCGAGCCAGGCCATCAGCTGAACTCCCTCTGGGCCTTGCGGTCGGCGCGGTCACGATCCATACGCAGGCGCTCAATCGAACGGCGGCTCGTGGCGCCCTGGATCACGAAGGTGTCGCCGCCGCGTGCGCCGCGGCCCATCAGGGCGGCGGTCTGGGCGGCGGGGATGACGGTGCCGGAGGCGTTCGGCACCACGAGCTCCGGGCCCTTCTCGCCGACCAGGTAAGGCACGCCGGAGAGAACCGGACCACCGGCAGCGCGGGCGCCGCCGAACGCACCGAACAGCGAGCCGAACAGGCTGCCCAATCCACCCCCGCCCGGCGTGCCTTGCTGGCCGAACAGCGACTGCGTGAAGTTCTGCGCAGCCAGCCTGGCCAGCTGAGCAATGAAGTCGTCCACCAGGTCGCGCAGGGCGTCCTTGATGGACTTCGAACCGTCCAGGACGCCGGCCACGTTGTCAGCGAAGCTGGAGCGGAAGCGGTCGAGCTCGTTGATCTGCTTGCCGAGCGCCTCGATCTCCTCGGCCTTGACTCGGATGCGCTCGCGCGCGGACTCGATCTCCTGTTCCGAGAGCTCGATGCCCTTCTGCCGGTACTCGTAGATCAGGCGCTGGAGCTCGAGCTCGGTCACCCTCTCCGTGTTCCCCATACGCATCAGGGACAGCTCCATGTCCATGCTGCTGAGCAGGGCATCGAGGGGGTCGATCTGAGACTGGATCGCCTCCACCGTCTTCTGGTACTGCTCGTTCGCACCCTTTCGGGCCAGTGCGAGACGGTTGGTCTGCTCCTCGTCGAGCTTGCCGAGCCGGATCAGCTCCTGCTCGACGCCGGCGAGCTCGACCATGGTGTCCTGATACTGAAAGGCGGCCTGAGCCAGCGGGCCTCCCATCTCCTCGGCCTGCTTGCGCAGGATGTCGCCGAGCGCGGCCTGCGTGGCCTCGAAGGCACGAGCCTGGGCCGCCGCCTCGCGGTCGGCGAGCGCCTGCGCGCGCGCTGCCTCGGCCGCAGCCTTGCGCGCCGCGGTGGCCTTCTCCTGCTCCTCGCGCTGCTTCTTTAGCGCATCGGCGAGCTTCTTCTCCTGCTCGGCTGCGTCCCTGGCCCGCTTGGCTTGCTCAGCCGCGGCCTGCCCGGCTCGCTCGCTGGCCTCGAAGTCGAATTTGGGCGCAGCCGCGGAACCACCGTCGAAGGCATCGCCAGCCAGGCCGAAAGCGACCCCGGCGTTCCGGAAGTCTTCCTTGAAGGTGAACTCCTCGGGCGTGAAAACGCGAGACAAGACGCCCGGCAGGCTGAACTGCTCGAGCCCCTTGGCCGCGTTGTAAAGGCCGATCACGGAGAAAGTGAGCGCCTGCACCAAGTCGACGGCGAACTGCGCCGCGGTGCCCATGGCTCGGATGCCCTCGGCCACGTCCCTAACGGTCTCGGCCAGGCCATCGCCCTTCTTCGCGCTGTCGACCATCTCCTCCGTAAACTTGATCAGGTCCGGCAGGAGTTCCTTGGCCAGACCGATCCAGAGAGAGTCGACCGCGGTCTTCAGCCGGGTGATGTTGTCGTTGAACTGCTCGGACTGCTTGGCTGCCTCCGGCGTGACCACGCCGCCCAGGCGCTCAAGCTCGTCGCCCATGTCGGACAGGCCCTGCGAGCCGCCATTGAGCAGGGGGATCAGCTGCGCGCCGGAGCGGCCCAGAAGGGCCATGGCCGCAGCGGTCTTCGTCGACCCATCGGGCAGCGCCTGGAAGCGGTCGGCGATGTCGGCGAGCACCTCGTCGGTGTTGCGCAGCGTGCCGTCAGCGCGCTGGAACTCCACGCCCAGCGCCCGGAAGATGTCGAGCTGCTCCTTCGAGCCCTGCGCCGCCATGTCCTGGGACTTGGCCAGCTTTGCGAGCGCGCCCTCAAGCTGGCCGAACTCCACGCCGGAAAGCTCGGCCGCATAGGCTAGCTTCGACAGCGCCTCAGTTCCGACGCCGACCTTCTGGGACGACTTGGCGATGCGGTCCATGCCGTCGATCGCACGGCCGACGCCCACGGTGATGGCACCGAAGGCGGCAACCGCAGCCGCCGCGGCGATCTTGAACGCGGCGTCGATGGCCACGCCCATCTTCTTCAGTCGGCGCTCGATCGCCGCAGCGCGCTTGTCGGCCTCTCGCTGGGCCTTGGTCATGCCGGTCTGGAAACCGCCGACCTTGGCCACGAGGTCGATCGTCAGCGTGCCGAGCGACTTACTTGCCATTCCTTCGAACTCCCGATTGCGCCTTGATCAGCGCGAATACTTCCTTGATGCCGGCCGGCTTCTCCTCCTCCGGCTGCTTCCAATTGCAGAAGTCAGCAGCGGTGAAGCTGGTTCCGCCTTCCTTCTTGGACCCGGCGACATTCGCCACCAGCGACGCCAGCTCTGAAATGTCACCGTCGAGCCGGCGCTGGACGGTCAGCGGCCCGTTGCGCGCTCGCCAGTTCAGCCAGATCGACCGCTCTTCCTCGGAGACCGCTTCTTTCCACTCCGCGATGCTCCGCCCGCCGAGGGCGAGCGCGAGCTCGACCCAGAAATCGCCCTCGGCGTCGATTTTTTTGCGTCGTAGCGGTTGACCTCGTTCACCGCCTCAAGCAGCGGGAACATCAGCCACTCCTTCAGCTCCTTCACCTGCTCGATCGACTCGAACACCGGCGCGCCGCTGTCGTCGCACACGCACCGCAGGATGGCCACGAAAGAGGCGTCCTTCGAAGGCGAGGTCGCGATTTCGAGGAAGTCGGCCGAGTTGCGCTTTCGGATGTGCGCGGTCATCGAACCTTCGACCAGCTCCTCCTCGAACTCCGGCTCGTCCGGATTCGCCCAGGTCGCGGGGTCGGTCTGCGGGTGGTACTTGAAGTGGATCTCGCGCTTGAAGAGCGTCTTCGGCACGAACGCGCCGAGCGAATGGAGCTGTTTGATGTCCATGGGTTCCTCGCCGGGAATGGGAGGGGCGGCGGGAATCGCGCGGCGACGCGCCCCAGACCCGCCCCGCTGATCAGCTCGAGGCCGGGATCAGCTCGGGCTCGCCCGAGACCTGGATGCCGACCGTCGACGCGACCTGCGCGTTCAGCGCGAAGCTGAACGGGAAGGAGTTCATGAAGCCCTCGAAGAAGATCCAGCTGCGCGCCGCATTCGGAGCGAACTCGTACTCGCCGGCGCTGTTGGTGACGATGCTGGGCGCCACGTCGGGAGCCTCGGACCAGCCCACCGCCCACTTGATCGTGGTGCCGGCGACCTTGATCTGGTGCAGACGCAGGTGCGAGGCGTCCTTCGGGTCCACGTTGATGCCGAACGTGGCCGAACCGGGCGTGGCCAGGCCGGCCTCGTACGTGCGCGCCTGGGAGTTCAGGCAGGTGGTCTCGATCTGCTCGATCGAGGTGTCGATGCCGTCGATGCTCGTGGGGCAGCCGACGATGATCAGCGATCCGTTCGCCGGATCGATGGCGTACAGATTGGTGCCTTGGGTCTTCATTGCGATGTCCTTCCATCGATGGGTCAGATCGCCTCACGGCGATGGGTTCGGCTGCCTCTCGGCAGTCGCTTCGGCACAGCCGAAAGGGTTCCGTCAGGTTCGGTCGGTCCAGAACTCGACGGTGAAGCTGATGCGGTAGAGGCCGGTTGCCGGCTCCCAGAACTCGCCGTTCCAGGCCACGATGTGGCCGTGTGGCTCGAAGGCATCGCGCAGGGCGCGAGTGGCCGAGCGCGCATCGGTCACGCTCTTTGCGTAGACGTCGACCTGCACGCCGAAGTTGTCGGCCTCCGGCACGCAGCCGAGCGTGTTCACCGGCGCGCCGTAGATCAGCTGGTGCAGGGCGTAGGGCCGGGACTCGTCCTGGGGCGCCTTGCCGAACGGCCAGAACCGCACCGGATTGGAGCCGAGCGCCGCCTTCACGGCTGCGCTGGCAGACGCGAGCTGGAAGATGTCCGGGTACACGCTTACCTCAGCTTCGCCAGTTCGCGATCGGTCTGCTTCACAGCCTCAGCCGCGGCAACGTCGAACGCGGCCTGGGCCTTCTCGTTCATCGCTGGCCGCATGAAAGGCTGCGCGCGGAAGCGGCTGGTGCCGAACTCGATCAGTCGCCAGTACCAGGTGTCGCCACCGGGGTTCCCCGAGCCCTTGCCCTTCAGCTCACCGTAGGCGCCCATGTCGCGAGCGCCACCGAGCACGCCGACGCGGACCATCGGGCCTCCCGCCTGGTTCTCGCGCTTGCGCCCGCCGCCCTGCACCACGATGTTCTTGCCGATCTGCTCGGACGTGCCCGGGTCGTCGATGCGCTTGGCATTGGCCCGCGCCGCGTCACGGATCACGTTCGCGCCTTTCCGGAGCGCGCGGCGCATGGCGTTGGTGCCGATGCGCTGGGGTAGCTGCTTGAGCTTGCGCTCGATCTCCGCCAGGCCCTGCACCTTCACCTCGACGCCCATCTCAGCGGCCCTTCCGGTTGTGCTCGGCGAGCCAGATGTCGTCGTGCTCGGCACCCGTCCAGCCCGGGAACCACGGGCCGCCCAGGGTGAAGTGCGCGATCTTCGGCGCCAGCGGCTTGGGCTGCACGCCCACGAGCCAGTTCCAGTCCGGAGACAGCGATCCGATCTCGGAGTCGGCCAGCCAGTAGAAGCGGTGCAGGTCGCGGCCGGGCCGCTCGTTGACGTCCTGCAGGCTGAGCCGCTGGTTCGCCGGGTGGTCGCAGTTCCAGAGGATCACGCTGCTCCAGTTCTTGCGCGGGTAGCGCACCTGCAGCGCGCCGTCCATCTTCGTGCCCTCGTCCTCGAGCGACGGGTGCTTGACCACCATCACCGCCTTCGAGGGGTCGGCCTGCTCGAGCAGCTCGCGGACGTCTGCCAGGAACACCATGTCGCAGTCGGTGAACAGGGCCCAGCCGGTCTGCGCGAGGTGCGGGACCAGGAAGCGGCTGGCGGCAAATTCGGTCGCGCACGGCGCATTGCTGGGCAGGTCGTACAGCCCGCCGCGGCGGTCCACCAGGCGGCGCAGCAGGCCCCACGCAGCCAGGCGATCGGCCTTGAGCGGGGTCACATCCGCCCCGGGGGTCACTCGCCGCAGGCTGGCCACGGCCACGTCGTAGGCGGCCTCCTCGCGCGGGTCGTAGCCGATGTATACCTTCATGCGATGGCCTCGATGCGCATATCGCGGTGCTTGCGGCCGGCCGGATGGAACTGGGTCGGCTTCTCGACGGCATGCCGGAAGCCGGCTGCCCTCAGCAGGGCGATCAGCTCGTCCGGCGCGTAGCCCCAGGGGTGGCACATGTACGGGTCGCGCGTGCGCGGGTCGCCGTAGATGCCCCACCGGGCCAGCTGATCGGGGTCCTTGCCGCCCTTAATCCGGCCGGCCAGGTAGTTCTGGCAGCACTTCACCAGGTTGGGCAGCTCGAGGATCAGCTCGCCGCCGGGCTTGAGCAGGCGCTTCCACTCCGCCAGCACCGCCTCGGCGTCCCAGCGATAGAAGTGCTCGAACACGTGGATGGCCATCACCGTGTCCGCGCAGCCGTCGGGCAGCGGGACCGAGCGGGCATCGCACAGGATCTCAGGGTCGCGCGGGGCCTCGGGGTTGCGCACCACGTCGCAGTTCGTCCAGCCGTCGAGCACGCGCTTGCCGCAGCCGATGTTGATCTTCACGCCGTCACCTTCAGGATGAACCGCCAGGCGTCCCGTGCTTCGGTCGCCTTCCACTGCCACCACGCCAGCCGCCGGAGGAAATCCAGCCGGGTCGCGCGGTCGAATGTCTTGCCCTGCAGCCATTGCGCTGCGCCGTCCTCTACCTCGGCCGGCACGCCGCGGATCACCGCATCCACGGCCACGTTCGAATGCCGGCAGACCACCAGCGCCGCGCCACGCAGCACGTCGTCCAGCGCGCCTACCGCGTGCGGGCACGGGACCTGGGCCGCCGGCTTGCCGGGCTTCGGCCGGAACACGATCCGGCGGCGCGGGAAGCGCCGGCGCAGCTCCTCGAACTTGCGCATCTCCCAGCCTTCCGAGGCGAGGAAGGCGTGCGACTTTGGACCCATCCCGACCAGCACGATGTGGCCCTTCGGGTCGCCCTGCTCGCTCAGCGCCACGCCCAACTCGTCCCAGCGGCTCGGGTCCGGCTCGGTGCGGTCCAGCCACTGCTGCGGGTGCCACGTGTTGATGCTCAGCCGCAGGAAGCCGTCGCGCTTCTGGCGGCCCAGGTAGCCCAGATCCCACAGGGCGGCATGGCGGCCAGGTGCCACGTGCCAGCCGACCGCCTGCGCGTGCTCAGGCCGGCCCACGCCCCAGAGCATCAGCCAGTCGAACCGGCCGTCGTAGCGCGGTGAGCGGTGCGCCGGCATCGGGCACTGCTCAGCCATCGCCTTCAGGATCGCCCGGCCGTTGTGCGAGTCCTCCGGGTGGATCAGGAATTCGCAACCGCGCACAGCCACCTCCGGTAGTCGTGCGCGATCTGTTCCAGCCGGGGCGCCGCGGCCTGGGCAATGCCCGACAGTCGCTGGCGCACGTGGAAGTCCGCCAGGCAATCCAGCGCCGCCGGCAGGTGCTCGGGGCAGACCAGTTCGACCTGCGCCTCGGAGCCGAATTCGCGGTAGCCCTGCTCCGGGCTGATCAGGGCCGGCAGGCCCAGCGCCTGCAGGTTCGCCAGCTTCGTGTTCGCCTTCCATGCTGCGGCCGGGTAGCCGGCGACGTCGCGCAGCGCCACGCCGATCTGGCAGCTGGCCAGGTCGCCGTTCACCACGAACTCCCAGCCCCGGGCGGAGCACTCGCGCTCAAGTTCGCGGCGCCAGCGCCCGAGGTAGGCCTCGGCGCCCTCGTAGCCGACCCGGGTTACCTTCTCGGCCACCGGCTGCGGCTGGTACTTCGGCCAGGCATGGTGCGGCAGGACCAGATGGTGGCCAGTCCAGTCGCTGTCCTCAAGCATGCGCGTGGTCGGGAACACCACCGCCGACGGCCGCAGATCGTCCAGGCGCTGGTGCAGCCAGGCGCGCGCCACCTTCTCCGGCCACGCATTGCCGTCGGGCTGCGGCCAGCCGTCAACCAGGTCCAGCACCCAGCGCCGGCCCGACGCGCGGATCTTCTGGATCAGCTCCGCCGGCGTGCGCTTCACCACCACGACCAGGTCGGCCGAGCGAATCTCGGCCATCTCGGCCCGCGGGAAGACCTCGGCGCCGATGGCCTCGCCAAGCTGCTCGCCGCGGATGCGCCAGCTCCCGGCCTTGCCGCCCTTGCCGGTCACAAGGATTCGCACAGCAGCCTCCGAAACGGTTCGCCGCGCTCGATCTCGGCCAGCGTCCACTGCGCCCAGGCCAGCCGGCGCAACATCGCTAGGCGGCCGGCGTCGGTGTTGTCCTGCTCGCCGATCCACCCCGGCATGTGCGACTGCACCGGGATGCCCCACAGCAGCGCCTTCACGGCGGCGCCCGATCCCCAGGTCACGACCCGGCCGGCGCGCTCGAGATCCTTCTCCAGCGGCACCGCCTCGCGCTGCCCCGGGTGCGCGCGGATCCGGTCACAGCCCGGCGGCAGCCAGCCGCGCGGCATGCCGTTCGCGCCAAACCCCCTCTGGAGCAGCCCCACCACCTCCCCGCTGGTCCGCCACGGCGCCAGCTCAACCCCGAGCGAGTCGAAGCGCTCCGGGCCGCCGACCGGGAAGCACCCGGCCATGTTGTGCCAGCGCCGCGCGAGCGTGTACCACCTCTCGCCGGCGAAATCGTTGCCCCAGGTGGCGTTCTCGGTCACCAGCACCGGCAGCCCGCGGGCATCGAAGGCCTGGGCCGCTGCGTTGCCGACGTGGATCCGGTTCCAGGTCACCAGCAGATCGCCGGGCTCCGGCGTGTAGGTGATCCCCTGCTGCACCGAATAGCCCAGCGCCTGAAGGCCAGCCCGAAACACCGCCACCCGCGCCGGCACTGTCAGCCGGAGGTTAAGCCAGGCACGCATCGAGGCTGCTCCGCGGGAATGCCGTCAGCGCCGAGCCCGGCGTGCAGTTGATCACTTCGACCTTTGGGTTGCGCAGCGCCCATCGCGCGTACTGCTGGAGGTGGCTCTGCCTCTGATGCGGCGCGGTGTTCCGCAGGCCGTTGGTGTAGGCCCCGAAGAAGTGCGTCCCGTGCATGTCGAAGCCCAGCAGCAGCACCTTGCTGGCGCCGAACTCGCGCGCCACGCACTGCAAGCCCAGGACGCCGGAGTTCACGATGCCGAGGCCGAAGTCCTTCACGCGCTCGAAGCCGGGGCCCTCGTGCATGCCGAACTTCCGGCATTCCCGCGCCTGCGCATCTGGGTAGCGGCGCCACCACGCAGCATCCGAGGAGGCAATGAAGGCGGCGAACGGCGCCAGCTCGAAGGCGTTGCCGATCGCGCCCAGCGGGATGCCGGCGGCGTGCACCTTGGCGGCCTGCTCTGCCGTGGCAGACGGGCCTGGCGCGAGCAACGCCCACAGGCTCATTGGTCGAGCCGGACTCCCTCCGCCAGCGCCAGCGTCAGGTGCTCGCGCCCCGATTCGTTGTCCGGCATCACGCCCAGAATCCCGTAGTAACGGCCGCGGTAGTAGATCCGCCAGGAGGCCTCGACGTCCGAGCGGAAGCGGATCATCGCGTGACCGCGCACCTCCGACTGCTCTGCGGCGGCGGCGACGAACTCGCGCACGCTCTGGTACTGCATGTCGGCCCAGACGGTGGCCACCGTCGCCCAGTTGCTCACCATCTCGCCGGTGCTGGGGTTCTGGGTGATCGTGTTGCGCTGCAGCTGCACGCGGTCGCGAAGGTTGCCAGAGGCGACAGCAGCCATCAGCGCACCGTCGAGCGCCGCAGGGGCGCCAGCAGGGCCGTCGAGGCCTTGTTCAGGACGTAGCCATGGCCGGCGTCGGGCGTGACCACGTTCTCCTTGCCCTCGCCCTCGCGGAAGCGGTACTGGCTGGACAGCTCGACCAGCACGGCCGCCTTCACGATCTTGCGCGCGACCAGAGGCTCCTTCGGGACCGGCTCACCAGCCGAATCGACCACCGGGTTGCCGTCGCCGTCGAGCTCGGGGACGTAGAGGCGCGCCTCCACCTTGACCCAGGCCGCCACGGCCTCGGAAATGGCGGGGATGAAGGTCTCGAGCCACGGATCGTCGGGTCCGAAGCCCTCGCCCGAGTCCTCCTCCCAGTCCAGCCGAAGGTGCGCCCGCGCTTCGGCGAGCGTGACCAGGTTATCGACCATCTGCGCCCCCCAGCATCACCGGGCCCGGCGGCGGCTTGCCGTCCTTGCCGTCGCGGCCGTCTCGGCCCTTGCGCGCGGCCAGCTGCCAGTCGTCGGAATTCTCGAGGCAGGGCTTGGCCGCCGTGTCGCGCTTGGCGATCCACAGCGCGCCGTCGTGCGTGATGGCCTGCAGCGCGAAGCACTTGAGGCCCTCGCGCCAGAAGCCGCCCGGGCGGATGCCGCCGGCGGGGTAGCGCAGCTCCTTGGTGACCGCGCCTCCGATCGACCAGCGCTCGACCACCTCGTGGGACTCGGAGTCGTATTCGCGGGTCACGTCGCCGATGCTGAGCCCGTCGAGGCCGTCCTTGCCGGCGGCGCCGTCGCGCCCGACCACCACGCCGAGGGCCTTGGTGCGGCCATCGGTCAGGGTCAGCACCAGCGCGCCGTCGCGGTCGATCAGGGCATCAGCCAGGCCGATGCCGTCGGCGCCGCGCTCGCCATCCTTGCCCGGGGCGCCCGGGGCGCCGTCGCGACCGTCCTTGCCAGCCGGCGGCGGGTTCGCCTCGAGGTGCTTCTGCACGGACTCCGTGACCAGCAGGTCGAGGATCGGCTGCAGGTCCGCGCAAGCGACAAGCTCGCGCACGACATCTGCGACCAGCACCGGCTCGGCGTCCCGGCCCGGCTCGCCCTGCGGCCCCGTGGCGCCCTTCTCCGGCAGCGGCCGCTCGGCCAGGGCCTTCTCGAGCGCCTGGACGCGCTCCCGCAGCGCCGCGTTCTCAGCCTCCTGCGACTCGAGCGCCTTCAAGCGCGGCTCGAACTCGCCCAGCAGCTTGCGGATGTAGCGCCCGGCCGCCGCCAGCAGGGCCTTCTGCACGTCAGGCTTCATCGGCGATCGCCTCGTCCATTTCGTCGTCGGGGATGGGATCGCCGCCATCTTCGGGTGCCGGCGATGGCGCCGGCGGGGCCTGCTCGATCTTGTTGAGCCGCACCTGGTCCAGCGGGTAGTCCTGCTGCTGCATGTAGATCGTGTCGCCGCCGGCGAGCGGGCCGAGGTTGAACCGGAGGCGGCCCTCGTTCGGGGCCTTCAGCGGGCCGCCGACCAGCTTGGTTTCGATTTCCGCCTGCTTCGCAGGGTCCATGCGCATCAGCGGTTCGAGGTCCAGCTCGATGCCCTGCGGCGCGCTCACGCCCAGGCCGTCGTCGAGCAGGTTCTCCATCGCCTCGATCAGCGACTGCAGGCCGAATTGGTAGTAGACCTGCGCCATGTCGTCGGCCTTCAGGCCGGCCGGGATCGTGCCCAGCCCGACGATGAAGGGCGGCACGCCGAAGGCCTGGCAGATCTGCTCGTCGGAATACTTCATCTGCTCGACGAGCTGCGAATCGGAGGCGTTGAACGAGAAGGCGGTGTATTTCAGGTCGGCGCCGATCAGCGCGACCTTGCCGGCGTTCTCGCCGGTGAAGTTGGTGTTCCAGTACGCCTTGACCTCGGCAGCGTCGTCGTCGGACATGCCGGCCGGCGCCGTCAGGATGCCGCTGGGCTTGGCGCCGTTCTGGAAGTAGCGGGCTGCGTCCTGCAGGATCCGCAGGTTCTTCACCGCCGGCCAGTAGGCCGCGCACAGGGGCGGCACGCCGATCAGCGGGTGATGGAAGGTGTTCAGGCGGTCGTGGATGATCTCACTCGCCGGCACGATCAGCGTCCTGGCCGGGTAGCTCTCAGGCAGCAGGTTCTCCGCCTGGGAGAAGGTCAGCTGGTAGTAGACGTCGCCGGAGGTCGAGACCATCGGCATGACGCACTTCGGGTCGAGGATCCACATGCGCGTGACCACGCCGCGCGCGTCCCTGCCCTTCAGGACGTAGGTGTTGCCGTCGGTCAGCTTCGACAGCGTCCAGCACTCGCGGAACTGCTGCGCGGTCTGGTACTGATTCGGCTTGCGCAGCACCGGCCAGTAGGCCGTATTCGCCTTGTCCACCGACCAGATGCCGTTCTCGTCCTCGCGCACGACCCGGAACGGCAGCTTGCCGATGTCCTGGTTGATGCGGCTGACGCAGGCATAGAGCGTCGGGTAGGCCAGCAGGTTGCCGCGGGTCTCCTCGATGTTCTGCTGCCAGGCGCCGGCGAACGGCTCGAGGATGCGCCGCCAGCCGCGGCCCGAGCTCGGGACCGGCGTCAGCGCCTTCTTGCCGCGCGTGATTTCGATCCCGAAGGGCAGCTTCATCAGGCCTCCGTCTTGCGCGGGGCCGGGGCCGGACGCTTGCGCGGCGTGCCGTCGGCCTTGTAGCCGTAGGGCGCCGCGACGTTCGTGGTGGCCTCCGTCTTGCGCGGGGCCGGGGCCTGCATCATGCGGGTGCGGTAGGCCGGCTCCGAGGAGCCTTCGCCATCCTGCACCTGCACGGCGCGGCCGAGCTTGACCAGCGCGCGGCCAGCCGCTTCCGGCACCGAGGTGCGACGGCCGTTCTTCAGTTCGATCAGCATGGGGTTCCCCCGTCAAGGAAGGGCGGCCGAAGCCGCCCTCCCGGTTGAGACAGCTCCGATCAGCAGCTGGTCGGGAAGCCGTCGATCCACTGGGTGGCGCCGCTGCGACGCAGGCCCCACCAGAGCGAGCGCTCGGCACGGAACGCGATGCTGTTGGTCTGCCACATGGAGACCAGCGACGTCGCGGCCACCGGGCTGGAGGCGTTGGTCGGCGCATCGTCCATCTGGATCGAAGCGACGTCCGACATGTCCAGCGTCACGCTGCCGTCGTCGGCCAGGTAGACCTCGGACTCGTCCACCAGGATGAACGGGGCGCCGCCGGAGCCGCCGTTGTTGGCCAGGTACTGCGAAACGCGCAGCGGCACGCCGCCGAGGGTGCCGCCGTTCATGGTCACGCCGGGGAAGGCCGGGTTGCCCAGGGCTTCGGTCGACAGCGCCAGCTGACGGGCCACCGCCGGGGTGGTGTAGTAGGCCGGGCGCGCGCCGAGGTTGCTGGTGTCCCAGTTCGCCCAGAGCGCGGCGATGGCGCAGCGCACGGTGGCCGGGTCGCCGTAGTCGATGGCGCCGACCGCGGTCGGCGACACGCCGTTGAGCAGGCCGGCCGGGTTCACGCCCGACACCGCGGCCACGTCCGGGTCGAACAGGTCGGCGTCGACGCGGGCGATCACGCAGTCCGCCAGCGAGTCACGGACCAGCATCTCGGCCGACGGGTCCGAGAAGCGGACCAGCTCCTGGGTGAGCACCGCGATGGCCGCGACCTTGGTGAACGGGATGGTGGTGGCGTTGAAGTCGAACTTCGTGACCGGCTTGGCCTTGCCCTGTCCGACCCAGCCCGCGGTGCCGCCGCTGGTCTGGCCGCCGATGCGGACGTTGAACGGAACCGGGCGGAACTGCGCCTGGCCGATCAGCGTGCGCGGGCGCAGGAAGCTGATGAAGTCGCCCATGTAGTTCTCGGCGTAGACCAGCGGGCCGGCCCAGGTCGCGTCGGTGGTGTTGCCGGCGGCGACGGCGGCCTTCACGCGGAGCGCGTCGTGCACGTCGAAGCCCTCGGCCTGCGCCTTGAGCATGCGAACCACGTTCTCGGTGTGCGGGTAGTGGCGCTGGGCCAGCTGGAAGGCGACCTGGTGGTTGCCCTTGGCCTTGGTCAGGCACATGGCGTAGCGCGCGAACGCGATGCCGGGCTCCAGCTTCTCGACGGTCTTCAGGGTGACGTCGCTGGCGCCGGTGCGGGTCGGGTCGAAGGTGCGCTCCTGGTTGGCGGCGGCGGCGGTCGCGGCCGGCGCGGCGGCGGCGGACTGCACGGCCTCCAGGCGGGTCAGGCGCGCGATGTCAGCGTCCAGCGCCTTGATCTGGCCTTCGAGGGTGTCGAACTCCTCGCCCTCGGCGGTGTTCATGCTGCGGCCCTCGTCGATCGACTTCTGGGCCACGCCGTTGAGGCGCTTCTGGTGCTCTTCGCGGGTCGCCTTCAGCGACTCCAGCTGCTCACGGATGGTCTTCACGGTCTTGTTCTCGTGTCGGAATGCCCCGCCTCACGGCGGTGCGAATGGCCGTCTCTCGACGGTCGCCAGCAGCCCTCTGGCCCGGGTTCCACGCCGGGCAATGCCTGCTTGAAATGGTGGGTGGCGGCAGGAATCGAACCTCTCCGCCGAAGCGATCCGGGTTACAACCGGATTTCGGGAGCCACCCGATTTCGCCACCCATGAAGCCGGGACTCTCACCCGGCTGGCCGTCTAGGGCCTAGCTTCGCGTCACCGCGATGCGTTGCTTCGTCTCACGACGATGCGTTTCACATATTGCCGCCGCCACCGCCAGATTCCGACAGGTCGCGATCCTTAAGCCATTTCTTCATCTGGGAAATTTCACCCTTTTGCGCCTTAGCGATCTGCTTTGCGAGCGCGATGATTTCCTCGTTCTTGCCCTTGTCAGTTTGCTTTGAAGACATTTCGACAGCCATCTCGTGATGCTCGATCATGTCGCGGACAAATGACACGTCCTGAGCGTTGTAGTCCTTGTCCTTTGGCTTTTTTGCCTTCCCCACCAGACCAACTGCGCCGCCTTCGAGCTTGGCCGAATGCGTTTCGATCTTAACAAGCGGGACGCCGCACGAAGCCACATGCTTGCGGCCTGCGGTATCCATCGCCTTGATGCTCTGGATCGTGGCCGAGGCGTTCGCCGGGATCGTCACCAGCGAAAGCTCGTAGATCTCGACCTCGGTGAAGCGGATGCCGCCGGTATCCATGAAGGTGTATTCGAGCGCGCGGAAGCCGATCGACACGCCGCGGACCAGCTTCGCCTTGACGGCATCCCAGGCCATGTCGACCATGGCCTTCAGCTGGCCTTCGTTCTCCAGCTTGGCCACGGAGGCCGTGAACGGGATCCCCGACTTCGTCGGCTTGCCGAAGCGCACCACGCCCACCGGGGAGTCGTGGCGGTGCTGCCACAGCAGCGGCAGCTCGCCGGCGAACTTGGCGCCCAGCGGCTCCACGACGTCGCCGTAGCGGTCGGGCTCCGGGGTGGTCGCCATGCCGGTGATCTCGCGCTTCTCGTCGTCGTAGGCCTTGACCTCGAGCAGCGAGTAGGCGCGGCAGTTGTTCGTGTCCATCAGTTCACCCCATGGTCATCATCACGAGCTTCTTCCGGCGCGCGGCCGGGTTCAGCGCCATCAGCGAGACCGCGTTGAACGCGGCCATCAGCGGGTCGATCTTTGCGGTGCCGCTCACCTGCTTGGTGATGGAGACCGCGTTGCCCGAAGGGACTACCTTCGCGTTGGAGACCGCCCAGGACATCAGGTCCTGGTCGCCGTGCAGTAGGTCGCCGCCGGCGACGGCGCGCTCGGTGGTCTTGATTGCCCCGTTGAGCTTCCAGCCCTGGGGCACTGCGACGATGTGGTCGAGCGTGAGCCCGCAATCCGGGTCGGTCAGGGCCTCCACGATCGCGCCAATGCCGGCCGCGTCGACGCCCACCGCGTGTTTCTCGGGCAGAAGCCCGGCCTTGTTGACGCGACGAACCAGCGCGGCAACCTCCGCGACGTCCTCGCCGGGGGCCTCCACGATGGTTAGGTCGCCGGCTGCTTCAAGGCCGCGCAGCTTCGGCTCGATCTCCTTGCGGCGCTTCAGCACCACGCTGTGCGCCCAGGCATGGGCCCACAGCAGCCATTTCCGGGTCGCCTTCTCGCGCCCCAGCACCACCAGCCCGAGCAGGTCGTCCAGGCCGCCGCCGTCGATGCCAGCCACGGCCACCTCAGAGCGCTCGAGCAGCGCCTCCAGCGTCAGGCCTGGTTCGGCGCAAGCTGGCCAGAACTCCGCGCCGGCCCAGGAGGTAGCCGACAGGCCGATGCCGATCTGCAGGTTCAGGTGCTGCGAGGCCCAGACGCGGAGCTCGCCGTCGCCGGTCGCCTTCGCGTCGGCATAGTCGGCCTGCAGGCGCTCGACCGTGATCGACTTGCCGAGGTTCGGCGTGACGAACGGCCAGAGCTTCGGGTTCTCCCAGGCTCGATCCTCCGACTCCTGGATCTCCTTCGGGAACTCGTACAGCACCGGCAGCATCGCGCCTTCGCGCTTGCCGTCGCGGATCTCGCGGGCCTTCCGGAGCTCCTCCTCAAACACCCCGACCGGCGGCTCGTCGCTCTGGGTGGTGATGAAGGCCAGGAAGGACTCGGGGAACGGCAGCATGCCGCCGCGGATCTGGCGCAGCGCCTTGGCCGCCTTGGCCATCTTGGCGCAGACGTGGAGCTCGTCGATCAGGGCCCCGCCGCTGATCTTCTGGCCCGTCAGCACCGACGGGTCGAAGGTCATGATCTCCAGCTCGGCCTTCGTCTCCCGGTGCAGGATCGTCTTCAGGTGGTAGCGGACGTGGAAGACCTTCGACAGCACCGGGTCCAGGTCAATGGCGCCGGCGGCGGCGTCGAACGCGAGCTGGGCGACGTCCTGGACCGGCGCCGTCATGACGTAGCCGGCCCGCGGGCGCTGGTTCATCAGCAGCGCCGTCACCATCATCAGCGCGCCGTCGGTGGTCTTGCTGTTCTTCTTCGGGACCAGGGCGAACAGCTCGCGGATCAGCCGCTCCCGGGTCACCGGGTCGACGCAGCCAAACATGGCCCGGACGATGTCGCGGAACCAATCGCCGCCAGCCTCCTCCATGGTGGGCGTCCCGGGGACGTCCGCCAGTCGCAGCTTGTTGAAGATCCGGACAGCCCGGTCTCCCTCCCCGGTAAGCGGAAGGTCGGGGACCAATGATCGGCCGGTCTTGAGCCGGTCCCACCAGTCCCGGCAGGAGAGGTCGAGCGGCATCAGGCCGGCTTGCGCAGCGGGGTGACGTTCCCGCCGATCAGATCACCCCAGTCCGTGCCGGCCGGCGCCGTTGCCGCGTCCAGGTTGGCCTGGGCCTTCTTCCCGACCTTGTCCGGCTTCTCCGGCTCAACCGCCGGCGCGGCGAGGGTCGGATTCATGGTCAGCAGCTGCTTGAGCGCGGAGACGTTGCCGCCCAGACCCGCCCGCGCCAGCGCGTCCCGGAACTCCATCTGGCGCTTGAGCGCACCACCGGCCAGGTCGTCGGCGCAGTGCTTCTCCAGCGTGTGCCGGTGAACCCCGAGCGCGATCGCGATCTTCTCGTGGCTCATGCCGGTGGCGGCTGCGTTGCGCACCATCCTGCGAACCACCGGGGTCGGCGACCACGCCGGCCGGCCAGCTTTGCGTTTCTTGGCCATAAATTGGGCTCTGGCTCGAATCTCTGAGCCGGAAAAAAATCTCCGCGTGAGGTCATGGCGCGGTGTCCGCGGACCTGAACGAAATTTTTCGACTGCCCCCCCCCGGGGTACCTGCTCAGGCTTTCTGGCCGCGCGCTCGCGCCAAGCCTCGTGCCGCCTCTGCCTTGGTCTTCTCCTCGTGGCAGGGCCCGCAGATCGACTGCAGGTTCGTCCGGTCGTCGGTGCCGCCCTCTGCTTCCGGGATGACGTGGTCGACCTCGGTGGCCAGGGTGTAGCGGCCCTGCGGGAGGCAGACCTGGCACAGGTGCTTGTCGCGCTCGAGGATGGATTCCCTGAGCCGGCGCCAGGGGCGGCCGCCTCGGCCCTTGCCGTAGTTCCCCTGGGGGATGGGCAGGCCCGGCAGGGTGGAGGGGAGGCGAGCCAGGGGGGACGTGAGGGCCTTGAGCTTGGGCATCACCCGCCCATGCCCATGCCCTTACCGGGCGGGGGACGGTCCAGGCTATGGCCCTCGTCGTCCTCGGGGCCGAGCTCCCTGATCTCCTCGACCGGGCGCAGCGCCTCGGCAATGGCGAACCCGGCGTCAGCGATCCGGTTCAGGGACTCCGGGATCCGCTCCATCGCCTGCACCAGCCTCAGGAACTTCGACATCGCTCGCCTCGCTCAGGCCGAGCAGCTGCCCGGCGGTATGGGTGACGGCCAGCACCACACCGATGGCGGCCGCTTTCGTCTTCTGGCCACTGGCCTTGGCTGCCTGGCGCTTCCTGAGCAGCGCCTCGCGCCGGCGCTTGCAGCTGCCGCACGTCGTCACGACCAGATCCCTGCCTGCTGGCAGGCTGCGTCGAGCTTGCGCCAGGCCCCGATGGCCAGCGCGCTCAGCCCGATCCACAGGGCCAGGAACAGGACGAGAGCCTGCAGGGCGCGCATCGGCTCAGGACGAACTCGATCCGGGGCCGGACGGGGGCTTGCGCCACCGGGCCATGCGGGCCTCGTGCTCAGCGACCTCGCGGCGGTTGCGCTGGCGGTTGTAGTGCCACTGGACCAGCAGGCCGAGCACGCCGATCACGATGCCGGCCAGGGCGGCGACCTCGTTGGCCGTCAGGCCGAACAGCAGGCCGGCCGCGCCGCCGCCGACGCTGGCCACCTTGCCCACGGTGACGCCGATGGTCTCGATGCTCTGCTGGTGCTGGGACATGCTCAGCCGCCCCTCGCCTCGCTGGCCAGGCGGAACCCGCCGATCACGTCCCGGAACAACTGCTTGAGCCGCTGCCAGCCGGTCGGCCGATAAATCATCGACAGCGCCGAAAGGTCGGTCGGCTGAATGGTGCAGTGGATCTCTGCCCGCCAGACGTCGTTCACGTCGCAGGTCAGCACGATGCGGTTGATGCCCTTCAGCTCCTCGCCGGCGGGAGTCAGCACCTTGGTTCCCTGGGTCTTGGTCAGGCCGTCGGAGCCCGGCGCGTTCGGGACGATTCGCAGAAGCTGCTGCATGGCTCTACCTCGTCAAGAGCCAGCCCCTAGGCGCGCGCGCATGGCGTCGGCCCGGTAGAGGACGAGGTCCCTTCGGGGCGCTTTCGGGGCTGGATGGTGGAGCGGGCGGCCTGCGCTTGTGTCCGTGGCCAGGCCCGCGAATGGATGCCCGCTTGGTGACAGCCCGCGGGCGAGACTGGCTCAGGCGGCGATGGCCTGGGCGTAAACGCTGTCGTTCGCGTTTAAGGGTTTGCGCCGATTACGTCGGTCGCCTCTCGGGCCCTCCATGCGACACCATCCGCCACGTCGAAGCCTGGGCAGGCCCATCAGCTGCACCCGGGTCGCGCCTGCGCCGGCGGCTTAGTCGGCCTTCAGCCGATACCAAGGTGCATGTGGTGGACCTGGCGGGAATCGAACCCGCGTCCGCGACAGCGATACCGCACTTCATCGAGCCAGTCCGTTGCCAACGGAGCTGGATGGCCCCCAGCGGGGTTCGAACCCGCACCCTTCCGCCCGGGTGTTAGCCGGCGCGGCTGTTCTGCCGAGGAACTTCAGGGGCCGAAAACGCAAACGCCCGGCACATGGCCGGGCGCTGGTGACAATTCTTGAACGTACGGAATTTGATAGGGTTTTGAGGGGTCTGTCAAGTGCCAATTTTGCACAACACAGCCCAATAACGCCCGGTCTTGCCCTAACTCGCCCGCCTTACTTCGGCCTCGGCGCACCGCCGAACATGAAGCCGTCCACGCGCCACGCCGGCCAGGTAGTTGTGCCGGGTGATCCGAGCGCCGTAGGCCTGCGACACCCAGCGCGCGCCTGCGCCAGGCTTCATCTCGCGCAGGTAGCAGGCCCGGAGCGCCAGGGCCGCGCGAGGATCCCAGCCGTACAGCCCCTGCACCCACCGCTCAACCTGCTCGGCCACCGGATCCATCAGCCAGCGCGTGCGCGCCGCGGAGCGGGTCTCCTTCCCGCGGACGGGGTCGCCGCCCGCCCAGTCCGGGAGCTGGGCCTCGTGGCCGGTCTCGACCTTCAGGGCCTTGGCGATCAGCCGGCGCGACACCGCAGCCCTGCCCTTCGACGTCAGCACCTCCCGCGCGTCGCGCTCACGGGTTCGGTGCACGACCTGTTCGGCCAGCGGATTGCCGGCGTCCTTCGGCCCCAACGGCCCAGGGTGGTAGAGCCGCTCCGACCGCCAGTGCTCGCTCGCCCAGTGGGCCAGCAGCTTGTCGACGTGGGCCTCGGTTATCGTGGTCATCGCTTGCCTCCCCAGACGTGGAACACGTCCTCACGGAACTGAGCAAGTTCCACGCCTCGGCTGTAGGTGCCGATCTCGCCGTCGTCGGCCTCCTCGCAGGGGTAGGCCATCACCAGGCGGCCGGTCTTCGCGCTCAGCCTGACCGTTCGCGTCATGCCCTTTCCCAGACTATTCAACCGAAGCCACATTTCCTCGATCTGCACCTCGAGCGCTTCGGCCTGGTTGCGGCTCCGGGCAGGGGTAGGGTGGGGGCTCATCGGCCACGCTCCCGGATGCTCCACACCATTGAGCGCTTGGGCCCGTCGCTGCGGACAAGCCCGGCGCTGCGAAGCTGCTGGAGCTGGTAGTTGGTAGTGTAGCGGGTCGTCCCGACGATCTCCGCGAGCTCGCTGCTCGACATCGCGCGGCCGCCGCGGAGCGCGGCCATGATCGTCGCCTTCTGCGTCCCCTCCCTGACGCCGCCGACGGCCATGTAGGCGTGGCCAGAGGCCACACGGCGGCGGGCCTCCATTTCCTCCCTCGGGATGCTGGGATTCACCTTCGCCCGGTCGCTCAGGGCGTCCCAGTTGCACAGCCCGCGCGGCAGGCGCTCAATCCGGCCACCACGGGCCAGGAACTCCTCGACGGTCTCGGTCATGCGATCAGCCTCCCCTGCCGCTGCGCGTCCTCTATGCGGCGGCAGAGCGTGGCGAAGTGATGCGGTTTCTTTTCGATGCCGATGAACCGTCGCCCGAGGTCATGGCAGGCAATGCCGGTCGCACCAGAGCCGGCACACATGTCGAGCACGAGATCGTCGCGGTTGGAGAACAGGCTGACGAGATCCTTCATCAGCGCGACCGGCTTCTGTGTCGGGTGCTCGTTTCGTGCGCCGCCGTGGCCGTTGCCAGGGTCGTGCTTGTTGTAGATGAACACGCCGCGCTTGCCGCCGCCGTTCCACTTGCTGCCGCCTTCTCCGCACCATGCTGCAGCGATGCTCTCGAACCCCTGCGCCGGCCGGTCGCCGGAAAGCTGGGGCGAGGAATCCGGCTTTACCCAAACCATCGCCCGCCGCCACTTCTGGCCGGCCTGCTCCATCGCCTCGCGCCACACGGCTACGGCCTCGGCCTGACAGAAGGCCAGCATCCACCCTTGGCAGTTTGCTGCCGCCCATTCGCACATCGCGGCGCGAAGCTCGGGAGTCATCGCCTCGAAGTCGAGGGGCGCTTCCTCAATTTCTCGAATGCGCTTGTCGGCCAGTTCATCGGTGCGGCCCAACAGCCTACGGCCAGCGCCATGCGCCTCGGCTTCATACGGCGGGTCAGTAATCACCGCGTCCACCTTCGGCAGCGTCGGCAGGATTTCGCGGCAGTCGCCAAGGTAGAGCGTGGCGTTGCCGATGTGTTCGACTCGGGTCATGCGGCCCTCCTGTTCAGCCGGCTCAGCTGCTGCAGGCCGGCCGCGATGTCCGCCGCCAGCTCGTCGTGGGTGGGGAGCGCGTCCGGCGGCCAGCGGCCCAGCGAATACGCCGGCGTCCGCCCGCAGGGGATGCGCGTGGTCAGGCTCGGCCCGGTGCCGGTGTCGACCAGCCAGACGGTGAGGCCGGTGCGGGCCAGGGCTAGGGCTTCGGCGGTGGTCATGGTTCTTGCCTCCACGCGAACGGCGGCGGCGCGGGCAGCAACCACAGGTGGCGGATGTTGGCCACGTTCACCACCCCGTGGTCGGCCGGGTAAATCTCGACGGCCCATCGGTCGCCATACCCGGCCTCGCGCTTCAGCCGCTGCAGCGCATCCCAGGTGATCCCGTCCTCCCATCGGCCGTCGTTGCCCAGCGTGGTGCGATGGATAGACAGCCGCAGGTGGTCGCCCTCCTGCCAGACCTGCACCATGAAGCGGCGAGAGCGCCAGCAGCCAACGGTGACCGCCCCGGCCGATACCCTCCCACTGGGCCAATCGCTTTCAGGAACCGCGCGCAGCTGGTCAGGCCATTTCTGGTTCTGCTCGATCAGATACCTCTGCGCCTGCTTTAGGCTCCAGCCCGGCGGCACGATGCTTCCTTCGCAGGCCAGGCTCATGCCGCGGCCTCCGTCTGGATGGCCCACAGCGCCAGCAGCAGCGCCTCGGCGCGGCCGTCGTCCTTGGCCCGCAGGAACGGCAGGGCCTGGTTCGGGAACATCGCCACCACGCGCGCGCGGCTCGCGTCCTTGCCCGGCACCGGCGGTTTCGGCTCGCCATTCTTCACCCGCGGCGCGAGTAGCCCGTAGTGGCCCTTCCAGGTCTGCGGGTAAACCTCGACCATGGTCAGGTCCAGGCCCATGCACTCCAGCACCGCGCGCACCTTGCCGTCGCCCTGGCCGAAGGTGAAGGACCGGCTGGCGGCCCGGCCGGTGAAGCCGGCGACGACCTCGAGCACCACGGTCACCGCGGCGCCCTGGTGGTTGCGCAGGATCTCGCGCAGCAGCTCCTGCAGACGGTGGGCGTCGATCTCGCGTCCGGTGCCGCGCCGTCGCGCGCGGGTCGGCATGTCGTAGCAGCCAGCCGGTTCACCGTCGGCGACGGCCGCGATTGCGCCGGTCAGGCCCGGGTCGATGCCAATGGTCAGGCGCAGGGTCATGCGGGCCTCGCTTCGCGCTCGAAGCGCACGCGGCTGATCCGCTCGATGGGCGACAGGCCGCGGCCGATCTTCCGGTAGCGCACGAAACGGCGCTTCGGGGTCAGGGCCACCACCTCCACCCACCAGGGCGAGAGGTAGAACGTCCGGCCGATCATGCGTCCTCCCGTGCGGCCACACGCCGCAACGTTTCGTTGAGCGCCAACACCTCGCCCCGCAGGCCCGTGGCCTTGAAGGCGAGGCGCAGCATGGTCTGGTCGCCATGGATGCCCTGCGGGCCTTCGTGGCAGGTTCTGCACACCGCGATAGACAGCCACCAGAGCCCCTGCACGATCTCGTGGGCGTCGCAGCCCATCCGGTCGCAGGTGACGCAGGCCACGCACTTCACGCGCTGAATGTGCGCTCGCTCGGCCGGGCTCGGGCGCGTTTTGTTCTTCGACCACATCAGGAGTCCTCCCCGGCGGCGCGTGAGCGGCCATCAGCCTTCCGATCCCGCACCGGCACGCTTCGCGCTCGCCGCGGTGCCGCCGGCTGCTTGGCGTATTCCGGCTCCTCCTCGAGGTCGTGGAACCGCATGGTCTCGGCGTCGAAGCCGACCTTGAACTGGCCCGTCGGGCCGTGGCGGTTCTTCTCGACGTTCAGCTCCGCGATGCCTCGGTTCGCCGGGTCGTCGTGGTAGACCTCGTCCCGGTACAGGAAGATGATCTGGTCGGCCTCGCGCGTGGCCTCGTCGGAGTTGGCGATGTCGCCTTGGCGCGGGCGCTTGTCGTTGCGGGTCTCGACGTCGGCCTTCACCTGGGCCAGGCAGACCACCGGGATGTCCAGGTCGCGCGCCAGCGTCTTGAGCCCGACCGCCACCTCGGCCACCTCCTCGTGCCGGGAGGCGGCGCCGCGCACGCGGATGCGCTGGAGGTAATCCACGAACAGGATCCCCATGCCGAACTCCTGCCGCCAGCGGCGCGCCGTGCGCACCACCTCGTCCAGGCTGGGGGCGCTGCGGTCGTAGATGCGGATTCGCTGCTGCGCCAGCCGGGCCGCCGAGGCGCTCAGCTTCGGCCATGCGTCGTCGTCGATCCGCCCGTTTCGCATGGCCTCGGCGCGCGTCCGGCTGTCCACCGCCAGGCTGCGCTGGCCCAGCTGCATCGCCGACTGCTCGCCCGAGATCATGCCGACGGTGTAGCTGGCATCAGCGGCCGTGAGCATCATGTTCACCGCCAGGGCCGTCTTGCCCTGGCCCGGTCGAGCCGGCATGAAGATCAGGTCTTGCGCGTGCAGCCCGCCGAGGCGCGCGTCCATCCGGGCAAAGCCCGTCGGCACGCCGCGGATGCTGCCCCGGTGCTCGTAGGCCTCCTGGGCGTCCTCGAACGCCAGCTTCACCGCCTGGCGCAGGCTCAGGTCGCAGTTCGACCGAACCTTCGCCATCTTCATCAGCTCGCCCACCGCCCCGTCGACGATCTGCTCGGGCGTGCGGCCGTTCGGCTGGAAGGCCTCCTGCATCAGCGAGCCGGCCAGCTCGATCACCCGGCGCAGCGTGGCGCGCTCGCGGACGATGTTCGCGTAGGCCCGCGCGTTGCCGATCACCCAGGTCAGGCTCGCCAGCTCGACCAGATAGCTCGCGCCACCGACCTTGTCGGCCAGGCCGCGGGTCTCGACGTAGTCGCCAACCGTCAGCGCGTCCAGCGGCTGGCCCAGCGAATCCATCTCGACCAGCACCCGGTACAGCTCGCGGTGCTGCCGCAGGTAGAAATCCTCCGGCGCCAGCTCGAGCCGGGCCATCGCCTTCGGGTCGAGCATCAGCGCGCCCAGCACGTTCTGCTCGGCCTCCACGTTCGCCGGCGGCTGGCGGGCATCGCCGCGGTCAGGGAACTCGTGCACCTGGGCGTTCACAGCAGCTCCCTCCGGCGCTCAGGCGCCTGGGACGGCGCACCTTGGCGGTGCTCCTGCATCCACTCCGCCTTGAACCCGCGCCAGCCGCGAAGGCAGCAGGTCTCCAGGGCCTTCTCGAGCGTCAGCCCGGCCTTCTCGGCTTCCCGGCGCAGGCCAGCAACGGCGGTGGCGGTCAGCGGAGCGCGCTGCTTTGCCCGCATCGCCCGGAAGTCGGCAGCGATCTGCGGATTGACTCCAGCGAGCAGATCATCGTCAGCCGAAGGCTGTTTATTCTCTTCTCTTCTCTTCTCTTCTCTGGTCACGCTTTTGTCACGGTGCTTGCGTGACATGGGCGTGACACCATCAGCGACAGGCGCGTGACCATTTGCGCGACTGGATTGCTTGCGAATCGTGCTAAGTGCCCGTGCCTTCGCGGTTTTTCCGTTGTGCCTGTCGAAGTTCGGGACGCTGGCGCCGGCATCGTCCACCACCAGCCAGCCGACCGACTCGAGCGCCGCGGCGAATCCAGGCTGCTGCGTTTTGCGGTCAATCCACCCGCGTGTCACGCCAGCAGCGTGACCATCGCGTGACTGACTATCGAACCAGCTCCACAGGTGGTGGAGCCGGCCAACGATGGCGAACTCGTCGGTGTCGAGCGCCGCGGCAACAGCGATCACGGCCGGGTCTTCGGCCAGGTCGCTGCGCATCTTGATCCAGTCGCCGGCCATTACTCCTCCTTGGCCGGGTCGACAGCCACGAGGGCGTCCAGAACCTGGGCCTGCGCCGGGTTGAAGCACTGCGGCGGGAAGTAGTTGCGGATCAGCTTCGCCAGCTCGTGCTGGAAGGCCAGGCCGCCCACGGCGACTTGGGCGATGTAGCCCGCATTGAAGGCCAGCGGGTCGATCCGCCTCACGGCCTTGTCCTGGGCGACCGTGGTGTCCAACGATGCCGAAAGGTAGCCGCCGACCAGCGCGACGATCTCGTCGAACTGGACCGGGTTCGCCAGCGTCAGCAGCTCGTCCAGCAGCGCGCGGGAGCGGTGATATTCCTCGTGGCAGTCGGCGCAGAGAGACTTCAGCTCTTGGCGCTCGTACTCCCACGGCTTGCGGCCCTTCACATATCGCATGTGGTGGACGTGCAGCGTGGTCTCAGTGTCGCCGCAGGTTTCACAGGCCCAGCCGGCAGCCTCCAGCACCTCAAGGCGCTTCCGCTGCCAACGGGGGTCAAGCAAGAGTTCTCTGTAGGTGGACATGGCTACTCCTGTTGGCCTGAGAGAGCCGCGATTCCCAACCGGTCAGGCTCCGGCTGTCCCTGGGGCATGACTCCAGGTGAGGGAATGCGGTGTTCGTTCACGACGCCTTCCTGAGCCGCCGTTCCATGCGCGCCACCTGCTGGGGGCTGCGCTGGTTGATCTCCTCGCACAGGGCCTTCCAGGCCTCCTCGGCCAAGCCGGGCTGGCCGGCGTCGGCGTGGAACTCCACGGAGGCCGCCAGCGCGCTGATGCGCAGCTCGCGCAGCCAGTCGTCGATCCGGGTCAGCAGGGCGTCGATCAGGCGCATGGCGGCAGCTCCAGCGGGGCCTGCATCGGGGTGCCGGTGCGGCCGTAGGTTTCGAGGCGGTGCTGGTAGTCGGCGAGCTGCTCGGGGGACAGGTGCCTGTCCTGGGCGAAGTGGGCCTGCAGGTCGGCGATCTGGTCGCGGGCGGTGGCCATCAGGTGGCCTCCTGCACCAGCCGATTGAGCTGGGCGATCAGGGCCGGCAGCTGCGCCCTCGCCTGCTCCTGGAGCGTCTTCGCATCCTGGAGCCAGCGGGCGGCCATGAACGCGGCCGGCGTGGTGTCGTGGAAGTGGGCCATGTAGGCCTCGATCACGCCGGTGTCGAGGTTCCGCTCGCCGCTGAGCATCTGGCTCAGGTTCGACGGGGCCACGTCCACGGCCGCGGCAACACGGCCGAGGCCGCGCTGGTAGACGCAGGAGGCGAAGCACTCGCGCAAGTCGCGGTATCGCTGCGCGAGGCCCGGCTCCAGCTGCAGGGCAAGCTGGGTCATGGGAACACCTGATTCGATTCGTTATCGGCGGTTATCAGCGCCCGGCCGAGAAAATCCGGGCCATGAACACGAACCGCCACGGCCCAGCCACCCGCCCACCCCAACCCCAAGGGGGAGGGACAGGTGCGGGTGGACGGGTGGCGGCGCATGGGTTAGGCGGCCTTCCGTGCGTCGAGGCGCACGAACTGGAAGGTTTCGGCGGTCGGCCATTTGGCGGTTCCGCGCCGGCTGTTGCAGCCACGGCATACCGGCTCGACGTCGTAGGGACGGCTGTAGTCGCGGTGTTCGTACTCGGTGGCCACTCCACCGCAATCAACGCAGGCGTACTCGCCGCCCTTCAGGTCGGGGATGATCCCGCGCTTGATCGCGGCCTTGACCGCCCTCATCGCCCGCTGCTGCCACCAATGCTCGGCGTGGAAGGGGCGGAAGTAGCCGGACTGGCTGCGCGCCTTGGACTCAGCCATCGAAGCAAGCCGCTGCTCGCGCTTCTTCTGCTGGCACGCGGCGCATTCGCGGGGTTCGGTGCAGGTGCCGCACCAGTAGCGCACGTTGGCTTTGAGGTGCTCCAGGAGCGATTCCTCACGGCACTTTTTGCACATGCGCGGACGCCGCCACTTGAACTCCTGCGGCTCCCGCACTCCCCCGCAGCGGCGACACGGAGCTGGCGTGTATACCTTGGCCACTTAGGCTGCCTTCGCCTTGCTGGCGGGCGCCGAAAGGATTTCGGCCAGCGTCACCTCGCCGCCGGTGGCGGTCACGATGCGCAGCGCGGCGTCGGTGCTGGGGCGGCGGTAGCCGTAGCGCCAGGCCTTCGCCGTGCCTTCCTCGACGCCGAAAAGCTCGGCGGCGGCCTTGTTTCCCACCTTGGCGATGTAGTCGGAGAGCTTCATGGTTACGGAGGGTAACCGCATTTTCCGACCGATGTCAACGGCACGTAACCGCGCCGGTTCCTACCATTTCCCAAGGAGCCCCAGAGCAGCCCAGATGCCTCACACCCTGCGACAAAACCCAGACAAGCTGTTCGACGTAGACAAGGCCAAGGCAGCCCTCAAGGCCGCTGGCAAGTCCTACGCGGATATTGGCCGCGCGCTCGGGATGGAGCACCAGGCCATCGGCCACTGGTTCAGGGATAGGGGGGAACCGACAATGCGGCAGCTCAAGGCGATGGCAGATGCCATCGGGGTTCACTGGCTGGAGCTGGTAAGCGAGGAGACGCTGGTAGTCTGGCAGGAGGAGGAGCGCCGGCGCGTTGAGCGTATGCGCAGCCTCTCACCGGAAGAAAAGGCCAAGCTCGACGCCTGGCTTGAACTCAATACCGGCCAGAAGGAGACCTGACGATGCCGCTTGTCCCCTGCCGCGACTGCGGCCACAACATCAGCACGACGGCGCCGGCGTGTCCGAAGTGTGGTTCCCCTGGGCCTGCTGCTCAGGTTCGGTATGCACCACCAGCCCCAGCGCCGCGCCGCGGTACGAACCCCTGGATGGTGATCGGGTGGATCCTGCTGATCCTGATGCTGCTGCCGCTGGCCACCTGTTTCATGGTGGTTGGCGGCGGGGCCTACTCCGACTACGAGAAGCGAGTCCAGGAGCGCGAACAGGGCCGATGAAGGCCACGAGGGGCCGAGAACTTTTCTCAGGCCCCTTTTTTTGTCTTGGGCGGTTACAGGGTGTTGACAGGCGTTCGGCATGGGGTTACTGTCGGTAACCGTAGGGCCATGGTGGCCCTCGGGAGACCGCCATGCAGGACACGCACGACGAGCGCCGAATCCCCCTGGACTACGAGCCGGCCGCGCCGGCCCAGCAGGTCGGCTTCTGGCAGACGATGCGCGAGCTGTTTCTCGGCCGCCGCAACCGCCAGGACGCCCATCGCGCCAAGGCCGTGGAGCGCAACCAGGCCGACCGCCGGGCTGATGCCCTTCGCCAGCTCCGCCAGCCGGGCCTGACGCCCGAGCAGAGGGACATGGCCATGCGCGTCCTCGGGCGCGCCGGGGGTGGCAAGTGAGCCGCGCCGACGCGAACCGCGACGCCCTGTGGCTGTTCATCCTGGTGCTGGTCGTGCCGGCGCTGGCCGGCCTGGCCATGGACTACGAGGTCGCCATCCGCTCCTGGCTGCAGAGCCCGGCTGCGCCGTGGGCGATGCTCGCGGCGGTGTCGCTGGGCCTCGCCGCTTTCGTTGCCGTGTTGCTCTACGGCCTGTACCGGCCAGCCGGCTTGCAGCAGGGGCCGCGCCATGACTGACCTGGTGACCACTGGCCTGTGCCTGGCCGGCTCCGCCTGCATCGTCCGCGCCTTGGCCTGGTGGATTGGCTCGGGCCGCGCTCGCCTGCACGACCTGACCCGCCCGGCCGACTACCTGTGCCAGGTCGAGCGCCAGCACCGCAACGAGCTGGCCGTGGAGGCCTACCAGCGCCGCCTGGCTGCGTCCGGCCATGCGCCCGTGCGCCGCGCCCGGGTGGTGCCGGAACCGGCGCAGCTGCACGGCTGGGAGGACGACGGAGGTACGCCGGCATGACCACGCTGCACGAAATGGTCGAGGCGCTGATGGCGGCCGAGGGCCTGACCCGCCAGCCCCGCACGCTCGACGAGCTCCCCGAAATCCGCGACCAGCACCGCGAGGCGCTGGGCCGCATCCCCACCCCGAAAGCGCCGGAGGATCGACTGTGAAATACCTGCTCTCCAAGATCGCCCTGTCCACCCTGGTCGCAGCCGTCGGCACCCTGATGTCCGACCGCGACTTCCGCCTCGCACGCCGGGAGGGCCGACTTGATCCGGCGCCGCGTCGCTGGCGCAACCCGTTCCGCAGCGTGCTGTCGTCGAACAAGCACCGTCCGCACCAGGGCGCCCGCGAGATGGCGCGCCGCCGCGGTGGCATGGACTGGGAGAAGTTCAAGGCAGCCGACCGCATCCGCCGCGGCCTGCCGGTGAGCTGGCCCTTCCAGGGAATGGAGGGCTGAGCCGTGGCCACCCTCACCCCCTTCCCGACTACCGACCAGCGCCAAGTGCTGCGCGAGCTCGAGGCGCTGAGCGCCGAGTTCCACCTGTCGGCCGAGCAGCGCCAGCGCGTGAAGTCCCGCTTCCTCGCCACCGTGCAAGAAGGGCGCAGCACCGCCGTCGCCGTCGCCGAGGCGCGCCGCGAGATGCACGGGCGCCCGAACACCCACACCAGCAGCGGCCCGAGCGCCGCCTGACCCACCCCAGGAGAGCCCCATGTCCCAGATCCCGAACATCCTGCTGCAGCCGGTCGAAAGCAGCCAGATCAACGCCATCGGCCACGACGCCGAGACCAACACCCTGGCCATCCAGTTCAAGGGCTGGAACGGCGAGATCGGCGCGACCTACCACTACGCGAACTTCACCGCCGAGGACTTCGAGGCCTTCAAGGCCGCCGAGAGCCTGGGCCGCCACTTCGGCAAGGCCATCAAGCCGTTCGCCGACAAGTACCCGTACACGAAGGTCGCCGACAAGCCGGCCTCCAACCTGCAGGAGGTCGCGTAAGCCATGAACACGCTCGCCCGAGTGGAAACGCTCCACCAAGATCTCGCCCCGATCGCAGGCACTGCGCTCGCGGAAACCGCTTCGACGGCCGTTGCCGCCCAGGCCAAGGCCATGGTCGAGGCGCGCTACATCATGGCGCTGCGCCGGCCGCGCAACTGGGACCAGGTGCGGCAGGACCTGCTGAAGGAGTGCAAGCGCCCGAGCTTCGCGCACAACAAGTCCGCCTTCTACCGCAAGCCCATCGGCGACGGCGTCGAAGGCCTCGGCATCCGGTTCGTCGAAGTGGCCCTGCGCTGCATGACCAACGTGCTGGTGGAGACGTCCATGGTCTACGAGGACGAGGCCAAGGAGATCCATCGCGTCTCGGTCACCGACCTCGAGTCGAACCTGACCTACCCGCTCGACGTGCGCGTGACCCGGACGGTGGAGCGTTCCAAGCCGTCCGACGACGGCACCTACATCAGCGTCCGGAAGAACAGCTACGGCCGGAACGTCTACACGGTGCCGGCGACCGACGACGACCTGCTCAACAAGCGCAGCGCCCAGATCTCCAAGGCGATCCGCACCCTGGGCCTGCGCATCATCCCCGGCGACCTGCAGGACGAGGCGGAAGCGATCATCAAGGGCATCCGCATGAACGAGGCCGCGCGCGACCCCGACGCCGAGCGCAAGCGCATCGCCGATGCGTTCGCCGAGATCGGCGTGAAGGCGGCGGACCTCTCCGCGTACCTCGGCCACAGCCTCGACACCTGCTCCCCCACCGAGCTGGTGAACCTGCGTGGCATCTACGGCGCCATCCGTGACGGCGAGGCCTCGTGGAAGAGCGTCATGGAGAACAAGGCCGAGCGCGACGGCAAGCCGCTGCAGGCCTGGTCGGACGAGGACTTCAAGAAGAGCCTCCAGGCGTGGGGCAAGGCCATCGAGTCCGGCAAGAAGACCGTGCAGGAAATCATCGCCATGGCCAGCACCAAGGGCTCGCTGAGCGAGGAGCAGAAGGCTCGCATCTACGACTACGCGCCGCCGGCCAAATCTGCCGAGGACGCCTCGCAGGGCCCGGACATGAACGAGGAGGGCGACCAGTGAAGACCATCGACCTGCAGCAGGGCAGCCCCGAGTGGCTGGCCCACCGTCGAACCACCCGCAACGCCTCCGACGCGCCGGCCATGATGGGCGCCTCGCCCTACGTCACGCGCGCGCAGCTTTTGCGCCGAATCGCTACCGGCATTGAGCCGGAGGTCGACGCGGCAACGCAGAAGCGGTTCGACGATGGACACGCCGTCGAGCCGAAGCTCCGCGCGCTGGCCGAAAGCCTGGTCGGCGAGGACTTCTACCCGGTCACCGGCGTGAGCGACGACGGCTACCTCGGCGCCAGCTTCGACGGCGTGACCCTGGACGAGACGACCATCCTCGAGGCGAAGCAGACGAACGCCGCCAAGATGCGCGACATCGACGCCGGCCGCATCCCTGAAGTCGACCTCTGGCAGATTGCCCAGCAGTTCGCCGTGTGCGAGTCGGCCGAGCGGTGCTACTACCTGGTCGGCGACGGCACCGAGGACGGCA
>ERZ1066115.68-NODE-68-length-39894-cov-16.223977_pt1 | contig 39894 bp, 35 predicted proteins | sample MGYA00382762_ERZ1066115 | MGnify/ENA primary metagenome ERZ1066115 (study PRJEB33369, sample SAMEA5778345) | biofilm metagenome | biome: Industrial cooling water; feature: Water cooling tower basin; material: Biofilm | place: United Arab Emirates | collected... | reverse complement strand
GGTTAAACCCATCAAAACCTCCCAATTTCACGGTCAACCCGCAATTAAGGCGATTTTCCCTTCAAGCAGGCATCGCTTCGGCGGGCAGCGTTTCCCCGCCCAAACTGCCGCGCAGCGCCGATGGCGGCAGGCCGCGTTGGCGGAGGCAGGCGCGGCGCAGGGTTTCGGCGCTGCCGAAGCCGCAGCGGCGGGCGGCGACTTGGACCGGGGTGCCGGTTTCGAGCAGTGCCGCTGCCGCTTCGAGGCGCAGGCGCTCGACGGCGCGGGCTGGCGTGGTCCCGGTTTCGCTGGCAAAGGCGCGAGCGAAGTGGCGCGGGCTCATGCACGCCTGCGCGGCCAGCGCCTCGACCGACCAGTCGGCCTGCGGCTGCTGGCGGATTGCGTCGAGCAGGCCGGCGAAGCGCCCCTGTGCGTTGCTCATTTCGAGCAGCGCCGAGTATTGCGACTGGCCGCCGGGGCGGCGGTAATACACCACCAGCTGCCGCGCTACCTGGCGGGCGAGGTCTTCGCCCAGATCGTGCGCGATCAAGGCCAGCGCCAGGTCGATGCCGGCGCTGATCCCGGCTGACGACCAGACGCGGCCATCGCGGATGTAAATCCGGTCGGCCTCCAGCGTAATGCCGGGGAAGCGGCGGCGAAAATCCTGGCTGCGCCGCCAGTGCGTGGTCACCGTGCAGCCGGCAAGCAAGCCGGCGGCGGCGAACAAGAAGGTGCCGGAACAGACGCTGGCCAGCCGTTCGGCGCCGGCAGCGCGGGCGCGCAGAAAGGCCAGTAGCGGCGCCGCCTCGCTGGCGGCGTTGATGCCGTGGCCGCCGACGGTGAGCAGGGTTTCGCCCGCTGGCTGCGCCGGCAACTCGCGCCAGGCGCGGGTCGCCAGCGTTAGCCCGGACGAACTGGCGAGCGGCCCGCCGTGCTCGCTGACCAGCTCGATGCCGTAACTGCCGGGGCAAAGATCGTTGGCGGCCTCGAAGGCGGCGACCGGCCCGGCGACATCGAGCAGTTGAAAACGCGGGTAGAGCACGAAGAGCAGCGGCAGGCGGGCGGTGGCGGTCATGGCGGCAGGGCAGGGGGTAGGCGTGGCAGAAAGCGTGGGGTTAACGTCATTTGCGACATTGCGGCTTTTGGCGATCATCGTCAAGGTCAAGTCCTTGCAGGAGCCAGCCATGTCGTCCTCCCTTGCCTCATCCCAATCCGCTTCGTCCTCAGCCCCCGCCCGCCAGGCCGGTGGCCCGGAAAATAGTCAAAAAACTGTCCCGGAGTCCGGTCCGTCGCGCGCTTCCCAGCCCGGCCCCCAATCAGGCATCCAGCCTGGTCACTCGTCCGCCAACCCGCCCGGCGCAACAGCAGGCGCCGCCGCTGCTTCCTCCAAGTCGCCGGCCGCGCCCTGGCGCAACCTGGCCTTGCTCGCCGCCTCGCAAGCGGCGTTGATGACCTGCATCAGCCTGATGCTGGCGACCTCGGCCCTGATCGGCAAAAGCCTGGCGACGCCGGCGCTGGCCAGCCTGCCGCTGGCGGTGCAATACCTGGGCACGCTGTTTGCGCTCTACCCGGTGGCGCGGCTGCTCGCCCGGCGCAGCCCGGCCACGGTATTTGCCGGCGGCGCGCTGTGCGGTGCGCTCGGCTTTGCGCTGGCGGCGCTCGGCATCGCCAGCGGCAGCTTCGCGCTGTTCGCGCTCGCCGGCCTCGCCATCGGCGCCTTTGGCGCGGTCGGCCAGTATTACCGCTTCGTCGCCGCCGACGCGGTGGCGCCGGAACTGCGCAGCACCGCAATCTCGCTGACCCTGAGCGGCGGCCTGGTCGCCGCGCTGGCCGGCCCGGCGCTGGCGCGCTGGAGCCGCCACCTGCTGGCGCCGGAATTTACCGCCAGCCTCGGCCTGCTCGCCGGGTTGGCGCTGCTCGCCGCCGGCCTGGCAGCGGCGCTGCGCCTGCCGGCCAAGGCGGCCGACAACCCGCCTGCCGCCGCCGAAGCCGAGGCCGGCAACCGCCAGTCCCTACTCACCTTGCTCACACAACGCAGCGACCTGCGCCTGGCGGTGCTGGCGGCGGTGATCGGCTACGCGCTGATGAACCTGCTGATGACCGCGACCCCGCTGGCGATGCTGTGCAGCCGCCTCGACTTCGCCGCCAGCTCGACGGTGATTCAGTGGCACGTGGTCGCGATGTTCCTGCCGTCCTTCTTCACCGGCCACCTGATCCGCCGCTGGGGCGCGCCGACGGTAATGCTCGCCGGCTGCGCCGCCACCGCCGCCAGCATCGCCGTCGCCCTCGGCGGCCACTCCCTGGCCGATTTCGAAGGCGCGCTGATCCTGCTCGGCATCGGCTGGAACTTCCTCTACATCGGCGCCACCGGCTACCTGGTCGAACGCAGCCCGGCCAGCCACCGCGCCAGCCTGCAAGCCGCCAACGACATGCTGGTCTTCGCCAGCGTCGCCACTGCCACCTTCGCCGCCGCCCCGCTGGTCGACCGCTACGGCTGGCCCTGGCTCAACACCGCCGCGCTGCCGGCGATCCTGCTGCTGGCGTTGTTCCTGCTGAGGGAGATAGGGCGGGAAATGCGGGCGGTGGTGGCGGGGTAAGGGGAGGGCGGTTTTTGCGCTTTGCCACGGTCGACCGTAGAAACAGCCAAAAACCCGCCCCGCCTTGATTCCAGCCGGGAAGCACCGCGAACCAATCGCCGCGCTCGCCATCCAATCGGGCCTTGCGCGTGCTTCGGCAGGCGATTCGCTTTATCCTGTCCGCCCCCCTTGTTGGCCGCATTCCATGTCCGTCGAACTCCCGCAGCGCACCGAGCGCTTTTTTTTGTTGACCCTGGCCGGTATCCAGTTCGGGCATGTGCTGGATTTCATGATCATGATGCCGCTGGGGCCGATTCTGATGGCAACGCTGGGCATCGGCACCCACGAATTCGGCCTGCTGGTGGCGTCTTACAGCTTCAGCGCGGCGGCCTCGGGCCTGCTGGCGGCGACCTTTGTCGACCGTTTCGAGCGCAAGCGGCTGTTGCTCGCCTGCCTGCTGCTATTTGCGCTGGCGACGCTGGCTTGCGGGCTGGCGCCGAATTATTCGGCGCTTCTGGTGGCGCGCGGCCTGGCCGGGGTGTTTGGCGGCATTCTCGGGGCGTTGATCCACACCATGATCGGCGATGCGATTCCGTTTGCGCGGCGGGCGCGGGCGAGCGGAGTGGTGTCGAGCGCCTTTTCCTTATCGACGATTGCCGGCGTGCCTTTGTCGCTGTGGCTGGCCAATCATTTTGGCTGGCGTTCGCCGTTTTTGCTGATCGCCGGGCTGAGCCTGCTGTTCATCGCCGCCGGCCTGCGCTGGCTCCCCGACTTGCGCGCGCACCTGGCCGGCGAGCGGCCGGCGCATCCCCTGGCGGCGAGCTTTGCCGTGCTTGGCGAGGCCAACCACCGGCGCGCCTTGCTGTTTTCGGCGCTGATCATTTTTTCCGGGTTCACTGTGATTCCCTACATCACGGTGTTTGCGGTCAATAACGTCGGCATCGCGCAGGTCGATATTCCCTGGGTGTACCTGATCGGCGGCGCCGCAACCTTCGTCAGCGCCCGCCTGATCGGCCGCTGGGCCGACCGGGCCGGCAAGATCGAGGTGTACCGGCGGCTCGCGCTGCTTGCCAGCGTGCCGCTGCTGGTGCTGACCCACGCCGGGCAGTGGCCGCTGGCCGGCTGGCTGGTGGTGACCACGGCCTTTTTCGTGCTGATCTCGGGGCGGATGATCCCGGCGATGGCGGTGATCGCCTCGGCGGCGCAACCGCGCTTGCGCGGCACCTTCATGTCGCTCAACGGCACCGTGCAGTCGCTGGCGATGGCGCTGGCAACAACGCTCGCCGGCTTCCTGATCAGCACCGGCAGCGACGGCCGCATCGTCGGCTACCCGGCCGTCGGCTACGTCGCGCTGACCGCCAATCTGCTAGCAATCTGGTTTGTCGGGCGGGTGGTGATGCATGGGGCCGGGGTGCCGGCCAAGCCAGCGAGCTGAGGCCGGAGGCTCGGCGCCGCTGCGGGGCACCCTGAGGTTTGCATTGTTTGGCATGGGCGTAGTCGCCGGGCAGGCGAACACAAAGTCCGCGCTCAGGAAGTCGCGGATGCTGAGCGCGCCAAGGGCGTTGCGGGAGAAGGCCGGGGAATGCAGAAGGTCTGCGACGTGTTGCATGTCTTTCGGGTATTAGGTGGCCTTCCACGGGGAATTAGCGACGTTGGTTGCCGACTGTGCCGGTCCACACGCGCATGATCCGGTAGGGCGGCTTGCCGGTATCCTCGCCACCGGTAAAGGCGCTGGTCCGGTGCAACTGGTTAACCGAGACATAGAGCCAGGAATCCGGGCCGAATTGCGCGTTGTCCGGCCATGACAGGCGCTCATCGCGGACCAGTGGGCTCAGCTTGCCCTTGCGGTCGAGTACGTCGATGCCGTTGTCGTTGAGGTTGGTGAAGAAATGATTGCCTGCATCGTCGGTGGCAACGCCATCAGAAACTGGCTTTCTGCCGACGACGCGGATGGCGGTGGCCGTTGCTCGGTCGTCAGCATGGCGCAGATGGCGGGTCGGTACAGCGTACCATTTCAGGCCGTTCATGGCGCCGAAATACAAGGTCTGACCATCTTTGGACAGGGTGAGCGGGTTGACCCCGACACTGGCCGGCTTGCCGCCGAAATGGGTCGGCGTGCCGTCCACTTGCATGATCGCCTTGGGATCGGCCTGCAGCGCGGTATGGCCGGAAAAGCGGTGCGCCTTCCCGGTAGCGATTTCGACGGCGATCAGGGCCGGCGGCGCGATGTCGGCGAGGTAAACCCAGCCGCGCTCGGCGTCTACCGCAAGGTCCTGAACGAAAGCGCCTTTCGGTGCGACCTCGGCCGGTAATTCGATCTTGTGGATGCGTTGCCCGCTGGCGATGTCGAAAGCCCACAGGCGGGTCTTGCCAAGATTGAGGCCCATGTCGGTGATCCACAGGCGGCCCTTGCTGTCCTGAGCGATACCCAGCGGCGTATCGATGCGCTCGTCGGAGCGGTTGGCGGCATCGCTCTGGTAGCTGCCATCCGGCCACGGACGATAACGGTCAGGGGCCGTTACTTCCATTAGCTGAATGCCGGATGGTTTGTCCAGCGGGTGTAATGTCGAAAATACTCGACCGTCGCGCGTGGCGGTTACATTGCCAGGACGAATGGGTAATTCAGCAACAGTTTCCAGGGTGCCGACGGTGGGCGAAGACGCGAAGATGGGGGGCGCGACCATGAAAATGGACGTGGAGAGCAGGAGGCCGAAGAGGCGTTTGAGTAGAAGCAGGGACACGGTGGGTTCCTTGGTAATGGGTGAGGAGAGTGCTGACCGAAACTGTCTTTTAAGTCGATATCGTGCTCGTCGTTGCTTGATGGGCGGCCGGCTGCCGTCGAGCATGGCCTTGATCTTCAGCATGTTCCAGTTGGCGAAAGCGTAGCTGGCCTTGCGGTAACGGATGGCTTCCTCCGGCTTGAGTTGCGGCAGTTGCTGGGCCAGAACGCTGCCCGAAACGTCGAGCAGGATGCTCACGGCCAAGCCGTGCTTGAATCAACGAAGCATGTTTTTCCTTGAGGACGAGGCGTCAGATCTGCGTGATCACACTGACGTCCTGAAGGCGGGATTTCGGCAAATGGGCGTTGAAGTCTTCGCTGCTCCGATAGCCGAGGGAGGCGATGACAACGCTGGTCAGCCCCTGGGCGCGCAGGCCGAGTTCCTCGTCGAGAATCTTGGCGTCGAAACCTTCGATCGGCGTGGCGTCGATCTCCAGCGTGGCAGCGCCCAAGAGCAGGGTGCCGAGCGCCAGGTAGACCTGCTTCTCCATCCAGTGCTGGAGATCCTTGTTGTCGTAGCGGTGCAGGTTGACGTAGAAGATGCGGGCGCCGTGCTGCCCGGCCTTGGCTTCTGGCGTGGCAAAGCGGCCGTCCTGGTCTTCCTGCGCCAGCACGTTTTGCAGGTGCGCTTCGTCAATGTTCTGGCGGGCGCAGAAGACGACGACGTGCGATGCGTTCTTGATCTTGGCTTCGTTGTAGGCGTATGCCGGCTGTGTCGCCTTGGCAATGCGCGCCTTGCCTTCATCGGTGCTGGCGATCACGAAGTGCCAGGGCTGCGAATTCACCGACGACGGTGCATGGCGCAACAAGGTTTGCAGGTGGGTGACCTGTTCGGCCGGAATTTTCCGGGCCGGGTCGTAGGCTTTGGTGGTGTAGCGGGTCTTGGCGATTTGGCTGAGGTTCATGGGGGGGCTCCGGTGGGGGGATGGTTTATTGACGGGGGCCGGCCTTGACCGAGAAGCTGGCCTTGCCGAGGCTGTTTTGCCAGATGAAGAAGCCAATCAGTGCCGGTGTGCTTGCTTGGTCGACCGGCAGTTTGTCGACCTTCAGGGCATGGACGGTGTAGACATAGTTGTGTGTGCGGCCGACCGGCGGGCAGGGGCCGAAAAAGCCGGGCTTGCCGAGATCGGTATTGCCTTCGACGGCGCCGGCAGGCAGCGCGCCGCCGTTGACCCCACCGGCCAGGCCGGTCTGCTCGGCGGGAATGTTGTAGGCCACCCAATGCCAGAAGCCGCTACCGGTAGGGGCGTCCTGGTCATAGAAGGTGACAGCGAAGCTTCTGGTGTCAGCCGGTGCGTTGCGCCATTGGAGATCAGGCATGACGTTGCCGCCGGTACAACCAAAATTGTTCCAGTAGTGCTCGGCGGCAATCGAGCCGCCGGCAGCGATGCGCTTGCTGCTCAGGGTGAAGTCAGCGGCTTGAGCGCTCAGGGATACACCCAGGCTGAGGGCGATGAGGGTCTTTTTCATGTGTTTTCTCCAAGGGGCGAGTGAGATGTTTTCAAAAGCGAAGGCCATGCCCTGTCTTTGATCCGGGGGGCTGCTCTGCGAGGCCAGCGCTTTCAGGGGCGGCTCGGATGTATCAGCCGAGGTGAGTCAGTCGCTGGATGTCGATCCCGGCGGTCTTGTCGCCAATCACGGCCTTCAACTGGGCCATGTGCGGGGAGGCAATATGGGCGTCGAGCGCCGCATCGTCATGCCAGCGTTCGATCATGACCAGGCGGTTTGGGTCGGCCTGGTCGACATGCAGGTCGTATTGCATGCAGCCGATTTCGGCGCGGGTGGGGGCCAGCATGGCGCTCAGGGCTTCCCGGACGGTTTCCTGGTGTTCGGGCTGAGCCTGGATGGTGGCGATGATGCTCAGGGACATGCGTGTTTTCCTTTCGGGGCTTATTGGGGTGAGAGGGCGCGATGGGGTGGGTAGTCGGCATAGCCGCGTGCATCACCCCCAAACAAGCTTGCCGGGTCAAAATCGGCCAGCGGCCAGCCATTGGCCAGCCGGGCTGGCAGGTCGGGGTTGGCGATGAAGGGGCGGCCGAAAGCGACCAGATCGGTCAGTCCGGCAGCAAGCAGCGCCTGGGCGCGCGACTGGTCGTAGCGTCCGGCAACGATCAGGGCGCCGCTGAACAGCCGGCGCAGTTCGTGTCGGAAGCTCTCCGGCACTTGCGGCGCATCGTCCCAATCGGCTTCCGAGAGGTGGATGTAGGCGATGCCCAATCGTTCGAGGTCGCCGACGGCATGGCATATCGCCGGGATGATCTCCGGGCAGTGCATGTTGCGCGCCGTGATGTAGGGAGAGAGGCGGACGCCGACCCGTTGGGCACCGATGGCCTCGGCCACCGCGCTCGCCACCTCGTTGAGCAAGCGGCAGCGGTTGGCGATGCTGCCGCCGTAGGCATCGGTACGGTGATTGGCGGTGGTCCGCAGGAACTGGTCGATCAGGTAGCCGTTGGCAGCATGAATCTCGACGCCATCGAAACCAGCCGCCATCGCATTGAGTGCCGCCTGGCGGAAGTCGTTGACGATGGCTGCAATGTCATCCAGGTCCAGGGCGCGCGGCACGGGGCAATCGACCATGCGGCCGACCCCATCGTCGCCGACTACCCAGACCTGAGCGTCGGGCGCCAGCGCCGACGGCGCGACCGGCGGCTGGCCGTCGTGGAAGGAGGCATGCGACATCCGCCCGACGTGCCAGAGTTGGAGGACGATGCGGCCACCTGCCTGATGAACAGCATCGGTAACCTGCCGCCAGCCGGCGATCTGGGCCAAAGTGTGGATGCCCGGCGTGAAACTGTAGCCCTGGCCCTGGCGGGAAATCTGCGTCGCTTCGCTGATGATCAGGCCGGCGCTGGCGCGCTGGGCGTAGTAAGTCGCCATCAGATGATTGGGGACATCACCCGGTTGGCTGGTACGGCAGCGGGTCATCGGTGCCATGATGATGCGATTGGGCAGGGACAGGGGGCCAAGCGGCACGGCGTCAAAGAGAGTATGAGGGGACATGGCTTACTCCACGTGTGAGGATGAATAATCGGTCACCACTGCGCTGGCGGTGCCCTCGGGTACATCCAGTTCAAGGACGAAGCGTTCGGCGACCTGAATGAAGATTTGCGCTGTGGCCGTTTCGGGGATGCGCTTCACGCAATAGGGCAGACCGCAGGAGACGATCGCCGGTAACACGCTTTCAAGGGGGGGGGCTGCGGAAGGCAATGTGGTCGAAGGCGGCATCCTCTTCTCCGGGAGCGTCGATGACGTGCAATACCGGGGCGGCCCCCTGATAGAACCAGCGACCACCAAACGGAAAGGCCGGGCGGCGGCCGGCTTGCAGGCCCAGCAGTGCGGCCAATGTGTCGATGCCGCTGTCGCCGGGGGCGGCCTGCAGACTCAGGTGGTCGAACTGCCAGTCGTGCTTGCGCGGAGCGGGGGGCGCGGTCATGGTCTTTCTCGGTCGGTTTGGAACGTGGATGCATCATGAGGCGGTTTGATTTGCAAAAAAACCACCTTGTGGTTGATTCACTTATCAGGAAAATTTGAAAATAAGCCCTCGCTCTCGCTACAATGGGCCGATGCAAACCCTGCGCGATCTGGATGTATTTCAACTGGCGGCGGACACCGGCAGCCTGTCGGCAGCAGCGCGTCGACTCGACATGACGCCGGCGGCGGCCAGCATGGCTTTGAAACGCCTGGAGACGGATCTGGGGGTGTCGCTTTTCCTGCGCTCAACCCGCAGTTTGCGTTTGACCGATGAGGGGCGGGTGTACCTTGAGCACTGCCGGCAGGCGCTGCAGTTGCTGGCGGATGGACGCGAGGCGGCGCTGACCGGTAGCGCGGCACTGCGCGGCCTGTTGCAGTTGTCGGTACCGTCTGACCTCGGGCGCAATGTTGTCCTGCCCTGGCTGGACCGTTTCCAGGAAGATCACCCGGATTTGCAGCTGCGTTTGCTGTTAACGGATCGTCTGGCCGACATCTATCGTCAGCCCGTCGATCTCGCGCTGCGCTACGGCACCTTGCCCGATTCGTCGCTGGTGGCCTTGCCCGTGGCACCGGAGCACCGCCGGATACTGTGTGCCTCGCCGGCCTATATCGCACGCCACGGCTTTCCCGAAACTCCGGCTGATCTGGTGCGGCACAACTGCCTGACCTATCTGCTCGGCGACTACGTGCACGACCGTTGGCGCTTCTTCCGCGACGGCGACGAATCCACGGTCCAGGTTTCGGGTAACCGGACCTCGGACGACGGCGATGCCGTGCGTCGCTGGGCGATTGCCGGTCAGGGCGTAGCCTACAAGTCCTCGCTGGATGTGGCGCACGACCTGATCGCCGGACGTCTTGTTCGCCTCTGTCCCGACTGGGGCGGGGAACCTGCGCCACTCAGCTTGCTGTGCGCCAGCCGGCGGCGTATCAGTCCCGTGGTTCAGGCCTTGCGCGGCTATCTGGCAGAGCGCTGTGCAGCCTTACTCTCGGCTATTCCCGATATGGGGTAAACACACCGATTTCCACGGTCGACCGTGGAAATCGGAAAAATTGCTTGCCGAGCGGCCTCAGTTGCCGCTTGGCGCTGGCCTCAGAGAATCGCCAGCACGTTTTCCGGCGGGCGGCCAAGGGCGGCGCGGGGGCCGTGCACGACAACCGGCCGTTCGATCAGGCGCGGGTGGGCGACCATCGCGGCGACGAGTTCGGCTTTGGACAGCGCCGGGTTGGCCAGGCCGAGCGCCTGGTATTCGTCCTCGCCCTGGCGCAGCAGCTGGCGGGCGCTGCTCAGGCCGAGGCGGGCGATCAAGTCGGCGAGGGTGGCGGCATCCGGCGGGGTGTCGAGATAGAGCACGACCTGCGGCGCCAGGCCGCGTTCCTCCAGCAGCGCCAGGGTTGCGCGCGACTTGGAGCAGCGCGGGTTGTGGTAGATGGTGGTCATCGTCATGGTTCGTGCTGCTCAGCCGACAAAGCGCATCGACAGGTCGAGCGCCTTCACGTCCTTGGTCAGCGCGCCGACCGAGATGCGGTCGACGCCGGTTTCGGCCACCGCGCGAATGGTCGCCAGCGTGACGTTGCCCGAGGATTCGAGGATTGCCCGGCCGGCGTTGCGGGCTACCGCTTCACGCAGCAGTTCGGGGCTGAAGTTGTCGAGCAGGATCATGGTCGCGCCGGCGGCCAGCGCCTGGTCGAGTTCGTCGAGGTTTTCGACTTCGACCTGGATGAACTTGCAGCGGTCGGCGGCAGCGGCGGCGACTTGCTGTGCGGCGGCCATTGCAGCGGCGATGCCGCCAGCGGCGTGGATGTGGTTTTCCTTGATCAGGATCGCGTCCCACAGGGCCAGCCGGTGGTTGCCGCCGCCGCCGGCACGGACCGCGTATTTTTGCGCAATGCGCAGGCCGGGCAGGGTTTTGCGGGTGTCGACCACCTGTGCGCGGGTGCCGGCAATCGCGTCGGCGTAGATGCGCACCTTGCTGGCGACGGCCGAGAGCAGTTGCAGGAAGTTGAGCGCGCTGCGCTCGGCGGTGAGCAGGGCGCGGCCGTTGCCTTCGATTTCGCAGAGCAGCTGGTCGGCGGCGATGCGCTCGCCGTCAGCCACCTGCCAGCGCACTTGCGCGCTCGGGTCGCAGGCGGCGACGCAGGCGTCGAACCAGGCGCGGCCGCAGAGCACGCCGGCTTCGCGCGAGATCACCGTGGCGCGCACGCGGCGCTCGCCGGGAACCAGGCTGGCGGTGAGGTCGCCGGCGCCGACATCTTCGGCCAGCGCGGCGGCAACGTTACGGGCGATTTCTTCGGCGAGCGGGTAGTCGAATTCGATGGTCATGGCGAGGGCGGCCAGTGGAAAAATGGGAAAGGCTGCGGATTTTACCGGGAGTCACGGACGATGGGGGAGCATCGGGAGGACAGAGGCTCGGAGCGACACCAGGCAGGGCGTTTGCTTGGCGTCCCCCGGAAGCGGCCTGGCACAGGGTATCCCGCTTGGTGCTGCTGCCCGCCGCTTATTCGGCGGTGCTCAGGGCTTCCAGCCGGATCATCAGCTCGTTGTGGCGGGGCTCGCCGGGGGCGTGAACGTTGGCGCTGGCGAGCAGGCGCCGGGTTTCGCGCAGGAGCTGCGGGTCGGACCCGGTCCGCTCCATGTGCGACAGCATGATGTGCGCCGCATTGAACAGCAGACGGACATTGCGCGGCATCATTTCCAGTGCCTGGCGGATTTTGCTGACGGCGGTCTGGAAATCGCCGGAGCGCGACAGCAACGCGCTGCTGTTCATCATTTCGATGGCTTCGCGGCGGGAGTTTTCAACCAGTTCGTTGCCTTCGTCGGTCAGCCCCTGCTTGCGCAGGATCTGGCGCACCGCCTCGAGGTTGGCCGGGTCTTCCGGGTTGTTCATCACCTCGGTGCGCAGGAGTTGCAGTGCCTTTTCGGTTTGTCCGAGCTGGAGCAGGGTTTCGGCAATGTTGCGGGCAACCTGCGGGCCGAGCCTTCCGGATTCACCGCGTTCGAGCAGTTGCAGCAGTTCGGCGGTCGATTTCTTGGTCTGCGGATCGTTGCCGTTGTCGGCAAAAATCCGGCATTCCAGGCTCTTGGCCTGCAGCGCAGCCTCGTCGCTGTCGAACACCTTGTTCATCTGGTCAAGGATGTTCAGCGCTTCTTGCGGGTTACCGCGACCATGTACCACACGCGCCAGCCCGATATAACTGTCGGGCGACTTGTATACCGAGAATTCGGCCAGCTGGATCGCCTGGCGGAAAGCCTTTTCGGCGCGCTCCAGCTTGCCCGAGGCAAGCGCCATTTCACCCATCATCCGCTGCCGTGTGTGCGAACGCGGCGACAGGGAGAGCGCCCGTTCGATGATGTGTTCGGCCTTTTCGGGCAGAACCAGCTGACGATAGGTTTCGGCCAGGCAATCGTAGGCTTCCAGGTAGCTGCGGCTGCGATTGACCAGTTGTTCGAGCAGTTCGCAGGCAGTATCGGGGTCGCCCAGCTGCAGGAAGGCTTTGGCCAAGCCCAGTTGCGCCCACGGAATTTCGCGGGCGGCAAGCAGCTTCTCGTAAAAGCTGCGTGCCTTTTCTGCCTGGCCGGTGCGGGTCAGCAATTCGCATTTGAGCCGCAGCAGTTCGATGGCGTTGGCCTTGTCGATTGCCGCGCGTTCGTCGCAGAGCTGGATCGCCCGCGAGTATTCCTGCCCGAGAATGGCCTGGTCGATGTCCTTGAAGGCATCCTTGCGCATCTTGATCTTGTTGATCCGCGAGACCAGGACGGCCTCGGTCACCGGCTTGATCAGATAGGCGTCGGGTTGGGCTTCGGCCGTGCCCATCACGGTTTCGACGGTCTTGTCGGCGGTGACCATCAGCCAGCAGCAGCTGGGCCCGATCAGCTGCCGGTGCCGGGCTTCCTCGAGCACCTGCATGCCGTTCTGGCCAGTGCCCAGGTTGTAGTCGCACAAGACCACGTCGTAACGCTGGCTGCCCAGCTGATGCAGGGCTTCGCGACCGTCGGCGGCAAAACTGATTGCCTTGGGATTGGCGCCGCAGTTGCGCAAGACACCGCTGAGCATGGTGCGCATGCCCGAGAAGTCATCGATGATCAGGAAGCTGCTGCTGGCGATGAAACGGTTTTCATCTTCCTGTGAAAGCAGCGAGGTGATTTGCAGCATGTTGCGTATCGGTTCGGCGGTGGCGAAAAGGCTGGTCAGCGTCCTTGCAGCGCTTCCAGGCGCTGCATCAGTTCGACGAAACGGGGCTCGCTGGGCGACAACTGGTTGGCTGCCAGCAGGTTGCGCTTGGTTTCGCGCAACAGGGCGGCCTGGCTGCCGTCGCGCTCCATGTAGCTGAGCATGATGTGGGCAGCGTTGAGCAGCAGGCGGACGTTGCGCGGCATTCGTTCGAGCGCGGCCCGCATCCGCTCGATGGCGTCCGTGTAGTTGCCGTCGCGGGCCAGGAGGATGCCGGCATTCATCAACTCACCGGCTTCCTTGCGCGAGGTTTCGACCAGATTGCTGCCTTCGTCGGCCAGCCCCACCTTGCGGAAAATGGCCTGGACCGCATCGACGGTACGCACATCGTCGGGGTTGTTCATCACCTCGGTGCGCAACAATGCCAGCCCCTTGTCGCGGTTGCCGGCAACCAGCAGCAGTTCGGCCATTTCGCGGGTTGCCAGGGGCTCGGGACGGACCGAACTGCGGTCAAGCATGCTGGCCAGGTCGCGGGCGGCTTCGGCGGCTTGCCGGGCCAGGCCGTTCTGGTGGTAGACATAGCCTTCGACTGATTTGCTGCGCAGACGGACCTCGTCATTGTCGAACAGCTTGTCCATCTGATTCAGGACATTCAAGGCCTCCTGCGGGTCGGCCTTGGCGCCAACCGTGCGCGCCAGGCCAAGGTAAGCATCCGGGGTCTTGCGTACCGAGTGCTCGGCCAGCTTGAGCGTTTTGCGGAAGGCTTTTTCGGCACGGTCGAGCTTGCCGGTCTTGAGCGCCAGTTCGCCAATGATCCGTTGCCGGCTGTGCGAATTGGGCGACAGCGCGACCGCCCGGTCGAGAATGGTTTCGGCTTTTTCGTTCTCGCCCAGCGCCTGGTAGCTTTCGGCCAGGCTGTCGTAGGCGTCGAGGTAGCTGCGGTTCTGTTCGATCAGTTGTTCGAGCAACTGGCAGGCGGCATCGTGACGCCCGGCCTGCTGGTGAATGCGCGCCAGGCCAAGCTGGGCCCACGGCACATCGCGGGCCGCCAGAATCTTTTCGTAGGTCTGGCGAGCCTTGTCGGACTGGCCGGATTGCATCTGCAGGTCGCACTTGATGCGCAGCAATTCGATGGCGTTGGCCTTGTCGACGGCGGCACGTTCTTCGCAGAGGCGAATCGCCTTCAGGAAGTCCCGCGCGGAGATGGCGCGGTCGATGTCGACAAAGGCCTCCTTCTTGGCCTTGATCTTGGCGATTCGCGCGGTCAGCACGGCTTCGGTCACCGGTTTGATCAGATAGGCATCGGGCTGGACTTCGGCGGTGCCCATCACGGTGTCGACGGTCTTTTCAGCGGTGACCATGATCCAGCAGCAGCTGGGGCCGATCAGGCTCTTGTGCTTGGCCTCTTCGAGGACCTGCATGCCGTTCTGGCCGGCGCCAAGGTTGAAATCGCACAAGACGATGTCGTAGCGCCGCTTGGCCAGTTGCTGGATTGCTTCGGGTCCGTTTGACGCGGTATCGATCGATTTCGGGTTGGCGCCACAGTTGCGCAGCACGCTGCTCAACATGCCGCGCATGCCGAGAAAGTCGTCGATGACCAGGAAGGTACTTTTGGCGATCAGTTGGGTGTCGATGTCGGCGCCGCCGAAGGTGGTCGCGCTAATCATGGCAACCTCAGGATGAAGCAGCCACCCCCGAGCTTGCCGCCGTTTTCCAGGCGGATGCTGCCGCGTTCCTTGCGGTTGCCGTGCATCTGCGCAACAACCGCTGCGAAATAAAGGCCGAGGCCGGTGCTGCCGGTGCTGAAATTGACTCCGCGCATCGCCGCAATCCCGTCATCGACCATGTGTTGCGGGAAACCACGCCCGTTGTCTTCGATCCGGATTTCAAGCGCGTCGTCGACGGTTTCGATCTGCAGGCGCAGCGCGTCCTTGGTGTATTGCACGGCATTGTTCATCGCATGCACGACGATGCCGTTGACCAGGTCGGTATCGAACTCCCAGTAGCAGTCGTCTTCGAGCTCGACTTCCAGGCCAATCTGGCGGGAGGTCAGCAAAGGCGTGACGTGTGACACCGCCGAGCGGGCGAATTCGGCAATTTCCTGGGTTTCCGGGTTGAACGGGTAGAGGTCGTGGCCGAACTTGTACAGCGTCAGCAACTGGATCAGATTGCCGTTGATGCGCTGGGTTTCGTAGAGCATCTGCGACATTTCGTGATATTCGCCGCTTTCGTCGGGGGCTGCCTTGGCCAGTAACCGACGGATGGTGTCCTGCAGCACGCTGATCGAATTTTTCATGTCGTGCACGGAAGATGCGAGGAACAGCGAAGCGTCGGGCTTGGGCAGATGGCTCATGGCGATTCTGTCATTTTTGGTCAGGCCGGGATTTTAGGCGGAATTTGACAGAAATGCTAAGCATTCCCACGCTGCCGAGGACCTTGTAGCCAGCGATTGAGCAGCTTGCGGGCCGCCACCGGCAGTTCTCCGGCGGTCAGGCCGACCGGGCCGCAATCCGCCGCCACCAGAAGGTCGGCAGCGGCCCCGTGCAGATGCACGCCAGCCAGCAGCGCCTCGTGGGCGCGCCAGCCCTGCGCCAGCAGGGCGGTGATCAGGCCGCTGAGGACATCGCCGGAGCCGGCGGTGGCCAGTCCGGGGTTGCCGGTGGAATTGATCCACCAGCGGCCGTCGACCGTGGCAACGACGCTGCCGCAGCCCTTGAGCACGACCAGGCAGGCGTAACGGCGGACCAGTTCGTTGGCGGCGGCGATCCGGTTGTCCTGAATCTCGCGGGTGCTGCATTCGAGCAGACGTGCGGCTTCGGCCGGGTGCGGCGTGAGGATGGCCGGGGCGACGCGGTTGCAGAGATGGCCGGCCAGCCGGCTGTCGCTGGCCAGCAGGTTGAGCGCGTCGGCATCGAGTACCAGCGGCAGCGGGCATTTCAGCGCTTGCTCCAGCATCCTTGCCGCATCGCCGGAGGTGCCCAGGCCGGGGCCGCAGGCCAGTGCCTGCAGGTCCGCCTGCAGCAGATGTTCGGGGCGGCGCAGCATCAGTTCCGGCTGGATCGGGTCAACGCTCGGAGCATCCGGGTCGAGCAGGCCGACGTAGACCCGGCCGGCGCCCAGATGCAGTGCAGCGCGGGCGGTGAGCAGCGCGGCGCCGACCATGGCCTTGCCGCCACCGAGCACGCCGGCGCTGCCGAAGCTGCCTTTGTGGGTATTGGCGCGGCGCGGCTGCAGGCGTTCGGCAAAGACGGCCGGGCTGATCAGCTGGCCGTCGGCCGGCAGGTCGGGCAGCGGCGGCAGGTCGAGGTCGGCGATGCGGATTTCACCGCAATGATCCGGCCCGTTGGCGGTCCACAAGCCGGGCTTGCCGGCGATGAAGCTGAGCGTGTGGCTGGCGCGGATGGCCAGGCCGGGCGTGGCCCCGGTGTCGGCATCGAGGCCGCTCGGGCAATCGAGCGCGAGCAGCGGGCAGTCGTGGGTCAGCGCCAGCTGGTTGGCGGCGCCTATCAGTTCGCCGACCCGCCCCGTCGGCGCACGGCTGAGGCCGATACCGAGCAGGCCATCGACGATCAGCGCCCAGCGGCGGTCAGGAATCTCCTTAAGCAGCACGCCGCCGGCTGCTGCAAAACGAGCGTGCGCAGCTGCGGCATCCGGTGGCAGACGGTCGGGGTCGCCGGAGAACACGACACAAAGATCCAGCCCGGCAGCCGCCAGCAGGCGGGCGGCAACCACCGCGTCGCCGCCGTTGTTGCCGGGGCCGGCGAGGAGCAGGAGCGGACCGGGAGCGGCGCAGAGCAATTCGCGGCAGAGGGCGGCGGTTGCGGCGCCGGCGCGCTCCATCAGCGGCTGGTCGGCAAAGCGGGCCTCGATCTGGCGCAGGCCGGCGGCAAGGCGGAGCGGGGTAGGGGCGGGGTAGGGCATGCAGGCGCTCCGGGGCTAGGGGGGGGCAGGGCGGTGACAGAGGGCCCGTGCGAGGCGTAGCGTGGCGCAGTGAATGGCGACCGTGTCGGCAATGTTGCGGGCGTAGCCGCCGGCCATCGCCAGCGCAATCGGGGTGGCGGTGGCGCGCGCCAGTTGCAATACCCGCCGGTCGCGCTCGGCAAGACCGGCGTGGCTCAGCCGCAGGCGGCCGAAGCGGTCGTCGTGGAAAGGGTCGGCCCCGGCCAGATAGATCACCAGTTGCGGCCGGGAGAGATCCCAAGCCAGGGTCAGTGCGTGGTCGAGGTGCTCAAGATAGGTGGCGTCGTCGCAGGCATCGGGCAAGTCGACGTCAAGATCGCTTTTTTCCTTGGTGAACGGGTAGTTGCGGGCGCCGTGCAAGGACAACGTGAACACCCGTTCGTCGCCGGCCAGGATGCTGGCGGTGCCGTTGCCCTGGTGGACGTCGCAATCGACGATCAGGATGCGCTCGACCCGGCCTTCGGTCAGCATCAGCCGGGCGGCGACGGCGGCATCGTTGAAGACGCAGAAGCCTTCGCCCCGGTCGCGGAAGGCATGATGGGTGCCTCCCGCGAGATTGCCGGCAACGCCTGTGGCCAACGCGGCGCGACAGGCGCCGATGGTCGCCCCGGCCGAGCGCCGCGAGCGTTCGACCATCGCCGTCGACCAGGGGAAGCCGATGGCTTTTTGTTCCTTTTCACTGAGTTGACCGTGGCTGACGCGAGCAATGTAGTCACGGTCGTGCGCCAGCGCCAGTTCGTCGTCGCTGGCGGCCTGCGGCAACTGGAAATCGGCCTCGGCGAAGTCGCCGCTGGCAAGCAGCGCCTGGCGCAGCCGTGCATACTTTTCCATCGGGAAACGATGCCCGGCCGGCAGTGGCAGAACGAAGGTATCGGTGTAGAAGAGTCGCACGGGCGAGGCCCGCCGGCATTCAGTTGAGGGCGGCCGACAGCTTGCGCCGGAATTCGCGGACGAGGTCGTCGTGCTGCTCGCCGGAGAGCGCTTCGAACAGGTTGAGCATCGCCTTGCGGCCGGCGCCCTGGTCGAAGAAACGGTCGCGGACCACCACTTCCAGGGCTGCCTCCAGGGCTTCGCGGAAGCGGCTCTGGGCCGCGTAGGCGGCCGCGAGTTCGAGGCGGGTGGCATGGTCATCGGCATTGGCTGCCAGCTTGGCCTCCAGCGGTGCCACGTCGGCTGCACCGGCGGCGAGCGCGAGGCGGGCGCGCAGGGCATTGGCGCGATCGGCCTCGGTCTCGTACTCGCCGGCGAGCAGCTGCTGCGCTTCGTCGTTGCGGCCCAGCTGGATCAGCACGTCGATGGCGTCGAGGCGGGTGGCTTCGTCTTCCGGCAGTTGGCGGGTGGCTTCGATCAGCACCGCCAGCGCGCCCTCGAGGTCGCCGGCGGCGACCAGTTCGGCGGCCTGTTCGCGCAGGCTGGCTTCGGCGCCGGGCAGGGCGATGCGCTCCAGGAAGGCGCGGACTTCGCTTTCCGGCAGAGCACCGTTGAATTCGTCGACCAGTTGCCCCTGGAACAGCACCTTGACCGACGGAATGCTGCGCACGCCGAAATACTGGGCGATTTCCGGGTTTTCGTCGGAATTGATCTTGGCCAGCAGGAAGCGGCCCTTGAATTCCTCGGCCAGCTTTTCCAGCATTGGCTTCAGGGTCTGGCAGGGCGCGCACCAGGGCGCCCAGAAATCGACGACGACCGGCACTTGCATGCAGGCTTCGCCAACCTTTTCCTGGAAATTTTCTTTGGTGACGTCAAAGGCAAATTCAGACATGGGAATCCTTGTGGCTACGATGATTGAAGGCGTTGATGGCGGCGATTGTAACCCCGCCGGCAAGACCTGGAATACGTCGCGTAGTCGCCGGGTTCGCTGCAACAGGATTGGAGTGCTGCCGCTTTTCGGGTATCATTCAAATTTCCCGCTGCCTGTGTATTCATGACCAAATACGTTTTCGTTACGGGCGGTGTCGTGTCCTCCCTGGGCAAAGGCATCGCTGCAGCGTCGCTGGGGGCCATTCTGGAGTCCCGCGGCATCAAGGTAACCCACCTCAAGCTCGACCCTTACATCAACGTCGACCCGGGCACGATGAGCCCTTTCCAGCACGGCGAGGTGTTCGTCACTGACGACGGTGCTGAAACCGACCTCGACCTCGGTCATTACGAGCGCTTCACCAGCGCCAAGATGTCCAAGCGCAACAACTTCACGACCGGCCAGGTCTACGACACGGTGCTCAAGAAAGAGCGTCGCGGCGAATATCTCGGCAAGACCGTGCAGGTCATCCCGCACATCACCGACGAAATCAAGACCAAGCTCAAGGCCGGCGCCGAAGGCGCTGACGTGGCGATTGTCGAAGTCGGCGGTACGGTTGGCGACATCGAATCCCTGCCTTTCCTCGAAGCCATTCGCCAGATGGGGATTGAAGAAGGTCGCAACAATACCTGCTTCATCCATCTGACGCTGCTGCCTTACATTCCGACCGCCGGCGAGTTGAAGACCAAGCCGACCCAGCATTCGGTCAAGGAACTGCGCGAAATCGGCATCCAGCCCGACATCCTGCTCTGCCGCGCCGACCGCTCGATTCCGGTCGAGGAGCGGCGCAAGATCGCGTTGTTCTGCAACGTGATGCCGGAAGCGGTGATCGAGTGTCTCGACGCCGATTCGATCTACAAGATCCCCGGCATGCTGCACGAGCAGATGCTCGACGAGATCGTCTGCCACAAGCTCGGCATCCTGGCCAAGGCCGCCGATCTGACGGTCTGGGAAAAGCTGATCGAGTCGATGGAGAACCCCAACCACGAAGTGCGCATCGCCTTCGTCGGCAAGTACGTCGACCTGACCGAGTCCTACAAGTCGCTGATCGAAGCGATCAAGCACGCCGGGATTCATACCCGCTGCAAGGTCGAGATCGAGTACATCGACTCCGAGAACATCGAGAAGGAAGGCACCGGCGTGCTTGAGCGCATGGACGCCATCCTGGTGCCGGGCGGCTTCGGTCGTCGTGGCACCGAAGGCAAGATCGAGGCGATCCGCTTTGCTCGCGAGAACAAGCTGCCTTATCTCGGCATCTGTCTCGGCATGCAGATGGCCGTGGTCGAGTTCGCCCGCAACGTGGCCGGCCTCAAGGACGCGCATTCAACCGAGTTTGTTCAGGACACACCGTATCCGGTGATCGGCCTGATCACCGAATGGCATGATGCTTCGGGCAAGGTCGAGAAGCGCGACGAGGACTCCGACCTCGGCGGCACCATGCGCCTCGGTGCGCAGCTGTGCCTGCTCAAGGAAGGCAGCAAGGCGCGCGAGATTTACGGCGCGGCCGAGATCACCGAGCGCCACCGTCATCGCTACGAAGTGAACAACACCCTGTTGAACCAGCTGGAAGCCAGCGGCCTGGTGGTTTCCGGCCGTGCGCCGGGCACCGACCTGTGCGAGATGGTCGAGCTGCCGGCCGAGGTCCATCCCTGGTTCGTCGCCTGCCAGTTCCATCCGGAATTCACCTCCAATCCGCGTCAGGGCCATCCGCTGTTCTCGTCCTACGTGAAAGCGGCGCTGGGCCACAAGCTGGGTACGCTGTAATGAAACTCTGCGGTTTCGAGGCTGGTCTTGACCAGCCTTTTTTCCTAATCGCCGGGCCTTGTACCGCCGAGTCGGAGCAGCTTTGCATCGACGTTGCCGGTCAGATGAAGGAAATCTGCGGTCGACTCGGGATTTCGTACATTTTCAAGGCGTCCTACGACAAGGCCAACCGCAGCTCCGGCAGGTCGGTGCGCGGCCCCGGCATTGACGGCGGGCTGGCCATTCTCGATGCCGTACGCGCCCAGATCGGCGTGCCGGTGCTGACCGACGTCCATGACTCGGCCGATGTCGCCCAGGTGGCGAGCGTCGTCGATGTGCTGCAGACACCGGCCTTCCTCTGCCGCCAGACCGATTTCATCCACGCCGTCGCCTCCTGCGGCAAGCCGGTGAATATCAAGAAGGGCCAGTTCCTGGCGCCCGGCGACATGAAGAATGTCGTCGACAAGGCGCGAGAGGTGAATGGCGGCGCCGACAACCTCATGGTCTGCGAACGCGGCGCGTCCTTCGGCTACAACAACCTGGTCTCGGACATGCGCTCGCTGGCGATCATGCGCGAAACCGGTTGTCCGGTGGTCTTCGATGCCACTCACTCGGTGCAGTTGCCGGGCGGGCAGGGCACGGTGTCCGGCGGCCAGCGCGAGTTCGTGCCGGTGCTGGCGCGGGCGGCGGTTGCGGTCGGGATTTCCGGCCTGTTCATGGAAACCCATCCGTGCCCGGAAAAGGCTTTTTCCGACGGCCCCAATTCGTGGCCGCTGGCGCGCATGGAAAGTCTGCTGCGCAGCTTGATCGCCCTCGACCGTGCGGCCAAGGCGGCCGGTTTCGAGGAATTGCAGTGAGCGCCAAGGGCTACGTCGTCGCCGAGGTGAAGACTGCCGATCCAGAGGCGATGGCACGTTACCGCGAGTTGTCGACAGCGGCGGTACAACACTACGGCGGACGTTTCATCGTTCGCGGCGGTGCTGCCGAGATTCTCGAAGGCAAATGGACCCCGCCGCAGCGGATGGTGATCGTCGAGTTCGACTCGGTCGAACAAGCCCGGCGTTTTTACGATTCGCCCGAATACCAACTGGCGCGCGAAGCGCGCAAGGATATTGCCGAAATGAACATGCTGCTCATTTCCGGTGTTGAGTTTTAACCTTAAGTAGTTTTTTCAACCTTTTGATTTCAAGGAAGAAATATGAGTTCCATCGTTGATGTGATTGCGCGCGAGATTCTCGACTCCCGTGGCAACCCGACCGTTGAAGCCGACGTGCTGCTCGAATCCGGCGTCATGGGCCGGGCAGCAGTTCCGTCCGGCGCGTCGACCGGCTCCCGCGAAGCCATCGAACTGCGTGACGGCGACGCTTCCCGCTATCTGGGCAAGGGCGTGATGCAGGCGGTTGAGAACATCAACACCGAAATCGCCGAAGCCATCATCGGCCTCGACGCGCAGGAACAGGCCTTCATCGACCAGACCATGATCGAGCTCGACGGTACCGACAACAAGTCCCGTCTTGGCGCCAACGCCATCCTCGCCGTCTCGATGGCTGTCGCCAAGGCCGCCGCCGAAGAATCCGGCCTGCCGCTCTACCGCTACTTCGGCGGCATGGCTCCGATGCAGATGCCGGTGCCGATGATGAACATCATCAACGGCGGCGAGCACGCCAACAACAGCCTGGACATCCAGGAATTCATGGTCATGCCGGTTGCGGCCAACACCTTCCGCGAAGCCGTTCGCTGTGGCGCCGAAATCTTCCACGCGCTGAAGAAGCTGCTCGACAAGAAGGGCCACTCGACCGCCGTCGGCGACGAAGGCGGCTTTGCCCCGAACCTGGGCAGCCATGCCGAAGCCCTGCAGCTGATCATGCAGGCAGTTGAGAACGCCGGTTACGTGCCGGGTCAGGACGTGTTGCTGGCGCTGGACTGCGCCGCTTCCGAGTTCTACAAGGACGGCAAGTACAAGCTGGCCGGCGAAGGCCTGGAGCTGACCTCGGCTCAATTCACCGACTACCTGGCCAACCTGGCCGAGCAGTTCCCGATTGTTTCGATCGAGGACGGCATGGCCGAAGGCGACTGGGACGGCTGGAAGCTGCTGACCGAGCGCCTGGGTTCCAAGGTCCAGATCGTCGGTGACGACCTCTTCGTGACCAACACCAAGATCCTCAAGGAAGGCATCCAGAAGGGCATCGCCAACTCGATCCTGATCAAGATCAACCAGATCGGCACCCTCTCCGAAACCTTCGCCGCCATCGAAATGGCCAAGCGCGCCGGCTACACCGCCGTGATCTCGCACCGTTCGGGCGAAACCGAAGACAGCACCATTGCCGACATCGCCGTCGGCCTCAACGCCGGTCAGATCAAGACCGGTTCGCTGTCGCGTTCCGACCGGATCGCCAAGTACAATCAGCTGATCCGGATCGAGGAAGATCTGGGCGATACCGCTTCCTACCCGGGTCGCGAAACCTTCTACAACCTGCGCTAAACGCTGGCGGAATGAGGGGAAGCGGCGGGTGAGCTTGATCATCACCTTGGCTCAACCGGAGGCGGCGAGGCGACTCGTCGCCTTCCTCTCGTTCTTTGTGCTGCAATGCGCTGGCTGACCGTAGGCTTGCTGTGCCTGATCGGCCTCCTGCAATACCCCTTGTGGGTGGGCAAGGGGGGCTGGCTCAAGGTTTGGGACTACGACCGGCAACTGCACCAGCAGAAGGAAGCCACCCGTCAGCTGGAAATCCGCAATGCCGGGCTCGATGCCGAAGTCCGTGACCTCAAGCAGGGTTACGATGCGATCGAGGAGCGCGCCCGCTTCGAGCTGGGGATGATCCGGCAGGACGAAAGCTTTGTGCAGATCCCCGACAAGCCGGCTGGGAAATAAGCAAAAAATTTCGTCGACCGTGTCTGCCGACCTCCGCTAGAATCGTCCGCATGCCTGCGTTTTTCGCACGCGGGCAAGGAGACGAACATGCAGCTCAGGGTAGGCGAACAGGCACCGGGTTTTGCATTGCCGGATGCCGACATGAAGCAAGTCGATCTGGCGGAATTTCGTGGCCGCAGCCACGTGGTTCTCTTCTTTTACCCCAAGGATGGCACGCCTTGCTGTACCCGCGAAGCCACCGATTTTTCCGATCACGAAGCCGATTTCGAACAGCAGAATTGCATCTTGCTCGGGGTCAGTCGCGACGACTGTCTCAAGCACGCTGAATTCCGCGACAAGGAGGGAATCGGGATCGAACTGCTGTCGGATGCCGACGGAGCCGTCTGCAAGCGCTATGGCGTCTGGCAGGCACGCGAAGTCGACGGGCATCGCAAATTCGGGGTCAGCCGTTCGACCTTCATCATTGATCGCGATGGCGTCATTCGCCACGCGCTCTACAACGTCAATTACAAGGGGCATGCACTGGAGGTGCTGCGCCTGGTCAAGGAACTAAACTCATGAACATGCAAGTCGCCAAGAACACGGTGGTCACCATCGATTACCACGTCACCGATACCGATAACGAAGTGGTCGATGAGGGCCGCGAGCCGATCATCTACCTGCACGGCGGTTACGACGACATTTTCCCGAAGATCGAGGAAGCGCTGCAAGGCAAGGCGGTAGGCGAATCGGTGCAGATCAAGCTGCAGCCGGACGAAGCCTTTGGCGAATACGATGCCGACCTGGTACAGATCGAACCGCGCAAGGATTTTCCCAAGGAGTTGCAGGTTGGCATGCAATTCGAGGGTGGCCCCGAAGACGGCAGTGACGAGGATTTCGTGATCTACCGCGTGACCGAGATTGCCGACGACAAGGTGGTGCTCGACGGCAATCACCCGCTCGCCGGCATGGCACTGATCTTTACCTGCACGGTCACCAACGTCCGTGCGGCCAGTGCCGAAGAAGTCGAACACGGCCATGTGCACGGGCCGGAAGACGACTGCGAAGCCTGATCCCGGCATGGCCGGCGACGATACGCCGCCGCTGCAGCAAATAAAAAAACGGTCCTTGCGGGGCCGTTTTTTATTTATCGTTTCGTTTAGGTGAATGGTTTTATTTATTGGCAAGTTTGAGTATATTGGTTGCCGGCACTCGCCGATTTGCCAAACTGTTCCACGGGCAGGGGAGTGTCAGATCGTAATTAATAATTATTAGACGGAGCGTTTCATGAGCAAAAAAGTAGCTTACGTGACCGGTGGCATGGGCGGCATCGGAACCGCAATCTGCCAGCAACTGGCCAAGGATGGATTCCAGGTCGTCGCTGGCTGTGGCCCCAACTCCCCGCGCAAGGATAAATGGCTGGCCGATCAGAAGGAACTTGGCTTTCACTTCATCGCTTCCGAAGGCAACGTGTCCGACTGGGACAGCACCAAGGCGGCGTTCGACAAGGTCAAGGCCGAAGTCGGCGAAATCTCGGTTCTGGTCAATAACGCCGGCATCACCAAGGATGGCCTGTTTCGCAAGATGAGCGCCGAGGACTGGAAGGCGGTCATCGACACCAACCTCAACTCGCTGTTTTACGTCACCCGCCAGGTGATCGACGGAATGCTCGAGCAGGGCTGGGGCCGGATCGTCAATATCTCTTCGGTCAACGGCCAGAAGGGGCAGTTCGGGCAAACCAATTACTCGACGGCCAAGGCCGGGATGCACGGTTTCACCATGGCCCTGGCGCAGGAAGTGGCGAGCAAGGGGGTGACGGTGAATACCGTTTCGCCCGGCTACATCGGCACCGACATGGTTCGCGCGATCCGCGAGGATGTGCTGGAAAAGATCGTCGCGACGATTCCGATCAAGCGTCTCGGCACGCCGGAAGAAATCGCGTCGATTGTCGGCTGGCTGGTCTCCGATCAGGCCGGCTTCTCCACGGGTGCCAATTTTGCCTGCAACGGCGGCCTCTACATGACCTGAAGCCCGGCCAGGTAGCGTTCGCGAAGAAGCCCGCAGCAAATGCGGGCTTCTTGCTTTCTGGTGGCGTAAGACGCTCTGGATTCCCCTGGCTGCGGCCACCCGCCTCAGGCCACCTCGCTGCTCTCGCAGACACGGTTACGGCCTTGTGCCTTGGCCTGGTAAAGGGCCTGGTCGGCACGGGCAAGCAATTGCTCGGGGTCGCCATCGCCGATGGCCAACCCGAGGCTGATGCTCAAATGGCCAAGCGGCGAAGCCAGATGCGGAATCACCAGCTTTTCGACTGCAGCGCGTAGATGCTCGGCCAGGTGCCGGGCGTGCCCGGGGCCGACATTCGGCAGAATGACGGCAAATTCCTCACCACCATAACGGGCCGCCAGGTCGCCGGGGCGCCTGGCCATGGCCGTGAGCAGGCGGACAACCGCCTGCAGCGCCCGGTCACCGGCCTGGTGACCGTAGCGGTCGTTATATTGCTTGAAATGATCGATGTCGATCAGCAACAAGGCCAGCGGCTGTTTTCCCCGGGTCGCGCGCTGGCATTCGTTTTGCAGCGCGCAGTCGAAATGGCGGCGATTGGCAATGCCGGTCAAGCCGTCGGTATTCGATAGCGCGGCCAGCTTGCGATTGGCCTCGCTCAGCGAGTTCTGGTAACGACTCATCACCAGTATCGGCAAAGCGGCATTGAGCGCCATGTAAAACACGATGATGGCGATGAATGCGGAAGGTTGCAGCCAGTGATCGGCGACCATGAAATCCGGCGACAGCGACATGAAAGGTGCGAGCAATCCGCGAACCAGCAGGGTCCAGCCGGTGAGCAGCAGAGTGACTGCACAAAAGCGCAGGGGCAGCCGGGCAATCCCGGCATCGTGGTCGGCGGCACGCAAGTAGAGATGACCGTGCTGCAGGAAGAGGATGCCGGCAAGCAGGGAGATCAGCGCAATTCGCCCCGCCATGCTGGGATGGAGATAGGTCAGGCCGGCAAAACCGAGCAGAATGATCGTGGCCAGCCAGAGATCGAGAAAGCGGTTGACCGGACGCTCAAGCAAGTGGCAGGAGCCACGGTAGAGATGAGCCAGACCCCAGATGAGCAGGGCGTTGGCGAACAGTAACGAGAGCCAGTCGGGCGCGATACCGCGCCAGGCGATCAGGAAATTGCCCAGCGCCACCGCCAGCGAACCGCGCGCCCAGAAGTCGATGCTGGCGCAGTCGCGCGATACCTGGCGAACGATCTGCATGCTCAGCGCAAACACCAGACTGACGACAACCGCGATCAGCACCAGGGTGCGCATGTCCATCACCGGCATGATTTTCCTTCCCCAAGGCGTTGCAGCGAACTCCCTGAGGTTGTTGACCACGCTCCGGCAAAAGATTCACGGCTTGTTGCGGCAAGCGGCTGGTGAGCGACGCCGGCCAGGGGCTCAGGGACGCTCGCGTGGCGGCCAGGGGTGAGGCTCAGTGTGGAATAGCGAAGCCGCCTCCGGGCGGATCAGCAATTGCGTCCAGCCCATGAACGGGTAACCGTGGGTCTCGACCCGGGTGAAATTGGCCAGCGGCTTGCCGGCGCTGTCGCGCAGCGGGTGGTCGATGCGGCTCTGGTGCGTATCGCCGTGGATCACCAGCACCTGGCCGGCAAAATTCGCGGTTTCGCTGCGCAAGAGTTCGAGCAACTCGCGGTAACCGCTGTGCGGCAAGCCTTGTGCGAAATGCTTGAACCCGGGGTTGGCCTGCATCGCGAAGGCGACGCCGGCGAGTTTTTCCTGGCGGGCGACCTGGAATGCGGCGCGCACCCAGGCCAGCACTTGCGGGTTGCGCTCGCTGAACTCCCGACTCGGAGTTTCCTTCATTCCCCAGTTGTTGTTGCCACCGGGAAGGTTCAAGGTCGCGAACAGCACCGGGCCGACGCGGAAACGCGTATGTTCGGGGTAGGCGGCGCTTTGCCGGAGCAGCGGCAGGCGCTGGCGGCCGAGCGACTCGGGCTGTGCCCAGAAACGCCGGCGCAAGGCGCCGAGCCGCTCCAGCGGCGCGTAGCCGCCGTTGGACAGGCGTTCGCAGTCGCTCCACTCGTTGTCGCCGGGGACAAAAACGAAGGGAATCCGGCTGGCATCGAACAGGGCGTGGCGGTCGGCGAACAAGGCGTCGTCGCAGCGGTCCTTGCCGTGCTTGATGTCGCCGACGTGGATCACCAGTTCGCTGCCGCTGTCGGCAATCGCCTCCAGCATCTTCGGCAGTTCGGCACGCTCGAAGGCCGAGTAGGGCGTATCGCCGATCAGCGCGACCCGCCAGGTTTCAGCCGGCGCCAGCGCCGGCAGCGCGAGCAAGGCGCCGACCACGGTCGACCGCAAAAAACGGCAAAAACGCAGGTTGACCGTAAACATCAGCGCAACAAGCCTTTCAGTGCGTAGAGGGCATCCAGCGCCTCGCGTGGGGTCAGGCTGTCCGGGTCGAGCACGGCCAGCTGCTCCAGTGCCGGGTGTGGCTCGGGCTCGCTGGCTTCAACCTCGGGTGCAGCAAAGTCCTGCGCGAACAGGTCGGGCTGCAGCGGATCGACCGCCGCCCGCTGCTCGAACTCGCGCAACTGCTTGCGCGCCGCGCGCACGACGCTGGTCGGGATGCCGGCCAGCGCCGCGACCTGGATCCCGTAACTCTGGTTGGCCGGGCCTTCCTCGACCGCGTGCATGAAGACGATGCGGTCGTTGTGCTCGACCGCGCCGAGGTGCACGTTGGCCAGTTCCGGGTATTCGTGCGCCAGCCGCGTCAGCTCGAAATAATGCGTCGCAAACAGCGTCAGGCTGCGGTTTTTGTCGATCAGGTGGCGGAGGATGGCGAAGGCCAGCGACATGCCGTCGAAGGTCGAGGTGCCGCGCCCGATCTCGTCCATCAGCACCAGGCTGTTGGCCGTCGCGTGATGAAGAATGGCGGCGGCCTCGGTCATCTCGACCATGAAGGTCGAACGCCCGGAGGCGAGGTCGTCGGAGGCGCCGATGCGGGTGAAGATGCGGTCGAGCGGGCCGAGCACGCAGCGGTCGGCGGGCACGTAGCTGCCGATGTGGGCGAGCAGCGCGATCAACGCGACCTGGCGCATGTAGGTCGATTTACCGCCCATGTTCGGGCCGGTGATCAAGAGCAGGCGGCGCTTGTCGGCGAGCAGGCAGTCGTTGGCGATGAAGGTCTCGGCGTTTTGCGCCAGTTCGTTCTCGACCACCGGGTGGCGGCCGCCCTCGATCTGCAGTGTTGCGGTCGACTCGTCGGCAGCGGCAAATTCCGGCTTGCACCAGTTGCGCTTCAAGGCCGACTCGGCAAAACCGGCGAGCAGGTCGAGCTGGGCGACGGCGCGGGCGATGGTCTGCAGCGTCGGCACCACCGGCAAGAGCGCGTCGAGAATCTGTTCGTAGAGCAGCTTTTCGCGCGCCAGCGAACGCTCCTGCGCCGACAGCGCCTTGTCCTCGAAAGCCTTGAGTTCCGGCGTGATGTAGCGCTCGGCGTTCTTCAGCGTCTGGCGGCGGCGGTAGTCGTCGGGAATCTTGTCGACATTGGCGTGGGTGACTTCGATGTAGAAGCCATGCACCTTGTTGTACTCGACCTTGAGGCTGCTGATGCCGGTGCGCTCGCGTTCGCGCACTTCCATCTCGACCAGGAAGGCACCGCAGTTGTCGTTCAAGGAGCGCAGTTCGTCGAGATCGGGGTCAAAGCCCGGCGCGATCACGCCGCCGTCGCGCACCTGCGCGCCCGGCTCGGCGGCGATGGCACGGACCAGCAATTCGAGTGCTGCGGCCGGGGTTGCAAGTTCCTGCCAGGCCTGACTCAGCAGCGGCGAGGCGGTGCCGGCCAGCGGTGCCCGCAACTCCGGCAGCCGCGCCAGCGACTCGCGCAGGCTGGCCAAGTCGCGCGGGCGGGCATTGCGCAGCGCAATGCGGCCGGCGATGCGCTCGATGTCGGCAATGCCGCGCAGAGCTTTTCGGGTCTCGCCGGCTAGTCGACCGTAATCGTCGAGCAGCGCCTCGACCGCGCCGTGCCGCGCCGCCGGAATCGCCTGCTCGCGCAACGGGTGGTGCAGGGTATGGCGCAACAGGCGCGAGCCCATGCTGGTGACGCAGTTGTCGAGCAGCGAAAACAGCGTCGGCGACGGCTGGCCGCGCAGGGTTTCGGTCAATTCCAGGTTGCGCCGGGTGGCGAGATCGAGGCCGAGATAAGCGCCCTCGATTTCCACGGTCAACCCGCGCAAATGCGGCAATTTGCCCGACTGCGTCGCCTGCGCGTACTGGAGCAGGGCGCCGGCGGCGGCAATCGCCGGCTTCAGGCCCTCGGCGCCAAAGCCGGCGAGCGAGGCAACCTCGAACTGGTCGCACAGCAGGCGGCGGGCGGAATCGAAATCGAAATACCAGTCGGGCTGGCGGGTGCACGCCACATTGCCGGCAAAGTTCGGCGTCCAGCTTTCCGGGTAGAGGATTTCCGCCGGGCGGATGCGCTCCAGCGTCGCCGGAATCTGCTCGGCCGGCACCTCGATCAGGATGAACTCGCCGCTCGCCAGGTTCAGTCGGGCAATCCCGGCGGTGTTGCGCTGGGTGGTCAGCGCCAGCAGCCACAAATCCTGTTTGTCGTCGACCAGCGAAGCATCGGTCAGCGTCCCCGGCGTCACGATCCGCGCCACCGCCCGCTCGACCGGCCCCTTGCTGGTCGCCGGATCACCGATCTGCTCGCAGATCACCGCCGACTCACCCAGCTTGACCAGCCGCGCCAGGTAAGGCTCCAGCGAATGGAAAGGCACGCCGCACATCTTGATCGGCGTGCCATTGCTTTGCCCGCGTGTGGTCAGCGTAATGTCGAGCAGGCGGGCGGCTTTCTCGGCATCCTCAAAGAACAACTCGTAGAAGTCGCCCATGCGATAGAAGAGGAGGGTGTTCGGGTGGTTTTTTTTCAGCTTCAGGTACTGAACCATCATCGGCGTGTGGCCGGCAAACTCAGGGGAGATGTCCTGCTGGGGTTTCTTTTTGGTCATGGGATTCGGGAACTGATCAATTTTCAAGCCTCAAGACACAGATCGGGGCCTGCTTCCTCGATGTTTTTTTTCTTGTTAACAGAGACTTGACTTGTGACAGGCGAATAGGCCGGGCTTGGGAAAGGTGCGAACTTTATCACTGAAGGCTTGCTAATCAACCCTACCGCAAGTCGTGGCATTCGAACTCTTCAGACGCATCCGCGTCACCGTTCCCGGTGATTGATATTTTTTGGACTTGGTTGCATGTCATCACATCAGGCACGATCAATTCAGCCATTTCAGGTCACAAGAGGCAATCTGGTAATCAAAAGGATTAGGACGTATACAGGTCATCTGCCCATCTGTAGAATCGAACGTCATCATGACAGCCGCGAGAATCCGTTGAAAACGGACGTCCAGGAGGGGGGCCGAGCGCAGCGAGAGCGGCTCGCCCACATAGATTTCAGACTCTTTTTCCTTGGCGAGGTGTCCCGCGCGGACATCTCCGGAAGATTCGACGTCGCCCCGGCCGTGGCAACGCGGGATCTCGCGCGCTACCGGACTCTCGCTTCCGAAAACATCCGCTTCGACGGTAGCACGAAGACGTATCGTTCTACCGAAGATTTCAGCCCCTTGTTCGAGCACTCCTTGGACCGCGCCCTTTCTGCTCTGTCGAAAGGCTTCGGGGACGGGCAGGGAGGCTCGGCGAGCGCTCTGATCCCCTGCGAGTATCCCGCCCCGATAAACCGGCCCGCCATCGAGGTCCTGGCGGCGGTTACTCGTGCCATCGCCGGGCGGCGCGTTCTGTCAGTATCCTATGTCTCTTCTTCCAGCGGGGCGACCGAGCGCGAGATCGTTCCGTTTGCGCTGGCCGACAACGGCCAGCGCTGGCACATTCGGGCCTTCGATCGCAGAACCTCGTCGTTTCGCGACTTCGTCCTGACCCGTATCAGAGACGTTCGCATCCAGTCTGAAAACCCGCAGCCCGGGGAGAGTATCGAGCGCGACGTCCAGTGGTCCTGCGAGGTCGAAATGGAGATTGTTCCCCATCCCGATTTTCCGCGTCCCGAACTCGCCGCTTTGGACTATCCGATGAAGGAGGGGGTGCTGCGCATTCGGGCCAAGGCCGCTTTGGCGGGCTACGTCCTGAGGCGCTGGAGCGTCGACTGCTCCGAGAACCACTCCCTGCGCGGACCCGAATATCGCCTCTGGCTGAGGAATCGCTCCGCCCTGGACGGAGTGGAAAGCGCATCCATCGCCCCGGGCTATCTTCCGGAGGACGACAGCCGTGGATAGTCCCGTGAGGAAGCTCAACCCGCTTCTGCGTCTCGCTGCCATCTCCGGCGTGGAGACGGCGATCAAGCTACACATCCGCCGAGGCGACGATCTCGACGCGCGGGATGGCTCGGGAGCGACGCCTCTGATCCTGGCGGCCGGCAAGAGGAGAAAGGGAGCAGTCAGGCTGTTTCTGGACGCCGGGGCAAACCCGACGCTCGCCGACCAGAGCGGAATGGACGCGCTGGCTCACGCCGTCAAAGGCGGCTGCCCCGAGACCATCGCCGTTCTGTCCGAAGCCATCGCGCGTTTCGCCGAGTCGCTCCCTTCGACCGAATCCGTCGTCGAGATCGCAGTGCCGACCGTTGAGAAGGTCGAGCCGGAGAACCCTCTTCCGATGCTCGAAATGCCCGTAACCGAAGCTGTGCCATCGGCTGAAGAGATTGTCGAGGCCACCTTTCCAGCCGACGACCGGTCGACGACAATCGAGGAATCCCTACCCGTTGCCCTGGGTTCGAGCGCTTCTGTCTCGGAATTCGCGCCTAGGGACGAACCGAATGCGCTCGCACTGGACGACGAGCCTCTGGAAGAGCTCTTCGGCGACGACTGGGAGGCGGAGGAGGAGATTTCCGCCCCCGAAGGCGACGAGACCGTCGCTGAGGGGGCGAGACAGGTGCATGAGGCCATCAGACGGCACAAAGTCGTGGATCGCGACGAGGACTGGGGGGACGTCGATCTTCATCTGCCCGTCAGAGCGGCTCCGCTAACCAGGGACGAGGGCGGCGGGACCGTCAGAGATATTCTGCTCGCCGCTCTGCGCGAGGGATTGGTTTCCGAGGACCGGCTGATCGACGTCTGCTCGAACGCCGACGGCAGTCGCAACGAGGAGGCCGAGAGGCTTCTCGCCTTCGTGGCGGGAGAACTCGGGGCGAACGTCGTAGAATGGACAGGTTCGGACGAAGATTCCTTCCTGGCGGACGCCTCCGTGGAGGAGGCCCGACTTCTGACGGAGGCCGCCGAATTCGCCGAGGAACTCGCGTCCGGGCGCAACGACCCGTTCCGGTTCTACGCGAAGGACATTCGCGGCGAACTGCTCGACGCCGAGGAGGAAATCGCCTTGGGAAGAGAAATGGAGGAGGCCGGTCGAGCGGCTCTCTCCGCTCTGGCCTCGTGGCCCGAGGGGCTGTCCGCCGTGTTCGATGCTGCAGACCGGGTCGCGAGAGGCGAGGCGGACGCGGAATCCTTTTGTGCGGGACCCGAGCCGTCGTCCGACGAGGAACCCGTCTCGATATCGACGGGAACGGCGGAGGAGGACGACGAGTCCGAACTCGACGAGGAGGCCTCCTTCTTTGTGAACGCCATCGCCGCCGTGAAAGCCTGCAGCGACGACGCGCGCAGGGCTGCGGAGGCGCTGGAGGATGCACGGCTGACGCGCGGTTTCCTCATGGAACTGGCCGACAGGGTCAGTCGGGGGCAGGCAGGGGGCGACTTCGTCGAGGCTCTTGGTCGCCAGACGAAGGCTCGGGAGCGGATGATTCTCTGCAATCTCCGGCTCGCTCTGTCCATCGCCAAGAAGCATCTCTGGTCCGGCATGCCGTTCGATGACCTCGTTCAGGAGGCGAACATCGGTCTCATGAAGGCGGTGGAGCGCTACGACTGGCGCAGAGGCTTCCGCTTCTCCACCTACGCGACATGGTGGATTCGCCAGCAGGTATCGAGGTCGATCGCTGACACCGCCAGAGTAATCAGGGCTCCCGTCCACATTCAGGAGACGGCGCGAAAAGTTCTGCGCGAGCGGGAGTCCGTCGAAGCCCGTCTCGGTCGTCCCGAGACAGAGTCGGAGACCGCGAGACGCATCGGAGTGCCGCTCGCCAAAACCAGAATGCTCCTCGCCATGTTCGAGGATGTAGCCTCCTTGGACGAAGTCGAACCCGACTCGGGCCTGTCGAGAGTCGACGGTCTCGTCGACGATACTGCTTCGAATCCGTCGGACGTCGCCGAGAGAGCCTCCCTGCGCGAGACACTTCTCGGAATGCTGGAGGACCTCGACGAGCGGGCCAGGGAGGTCATTCTTCTGCGCTTCGGTCTCATGGACGACGACGCCATGACTCTCGAGGAAGTCGGCCAGCATTTCGGCGTGACGCGCGAGCGCATACGTCAGATCGAGTCGAAGACGATGCGCAGGCTGTCTCATGAAAAAAGACGGTTGATCCTTGATCCGTTCATGGACGAGGTACGAGGTCGATGACAAAAAAATCAAGAGATGCCCCCCCCAAGGCAGGCGCGATGATGGAGGCTCTTCGGGGTCTCGGATACTCGACCGCCGCCGCTCTGGCAGACGTCGTGGATAACTCGATATCCGCCGGAGCTTCCGAGGTTCGTCTGCGCTTCGACTGGGAGGGACCGGACAGTCGTATCTCGATTCTGGACGACGGTCGCGGCATGAGCGACCCCGAGCTCGAAGCTGCGATGACGCTGGGGACGATCAATCCTCTGGACGAGCGGGCTCCGACCGACCTGGGACGCTTCGGACTCGGCCTGAAGACGGCCTCCTTCTCGCAGTGCCGGAGTCTGACCGTCGCCTCGAAGCGCGAGGGAGGGGCACTCGTCTGTCTGCGCTGGGACCTCGACGCCATAGCCACTGATCCGGAGGGCGGATGGCGCATGTTCGAAGGGCCGGCTCCCGGCTCGGAGCGCTTTCTGGAACCTCTCGCCTCGCTGCGCTCGGGGACCCTCGTCCTCTGGGAGCGCATGGATCGCGTGGTCACCGCCGGCTCCAATTTTGAGCACTTCGCCGAACTCGCCATCGACGTCGAATCGCGGCTCGCGATGATCTTTCACCGCCTCATAGAGGGGCACAGGCCCGACTTCCGGCTGTTCGTGAACGACAAGGTGGTCGCTCCGTGGGACCCCTTCATGACCGGGCATCCGGCCAAGCCTTGGGAGTCGCCCGTCGCCCGTATTTCGACCCCTTCAGGTTCCGTCGAGGCGCAGTGCCACGTGCTTCCGCACAAGGACAAGCTGTCCGAAGAGGACTTCGCGAAGGCCGGCGGCCCCGAGGGCTGGACGTCCCAGCAGGGCTTCTACGTCTACCGAAACAAGCGCCTGCTGCTGGCCGGAGGATGGCTCGGGCTCGGCAAGGGAAGAGCGTGGAATCGGGAGGAGTCGCATCGTCTGGCACGAATCAGGGTGGACATCCCGAATTCAGCCGACGCCGACTGGAAAATCGACGTGAGGAAGTCCATGGCGCGGCCTCCGGTCTATGTCCGCTCGTGGCTGACCGGGCTGGCTGAGAACACGCGGGAGAAGGCGCGAAAGGTCTTTGCGTTCAGAGGGGCGCCTATGCCGGGTCCCGGCCGAGCGCAGGTCGAGCAGGCATGGCGGGTCGAACATCTGCGCAGCGGCGTCCGCTATCGCATTGACGAAGGACATCCCGCCGTCGCCGCCGTCATCGACGCCTGCGGCGACAGAAAGGACCTCGTGAGGGCGATGCTGCGGGTCGTCGAGGAGACCGTGCCGGTCCAGCGCATCTGGCTCGACACCGCGGAGAACAAGGACACCCCGAGAACGGGCTTCTCCGGCGAGCCGGAGACGGCTTCCGACGGCGTCAGGACGGTTCTCCTGACCCTGTTCAAGGACATGACAGGACGGCGCGGCATGACGCCGGAGGCCGCCGTTCGCGCGCTGTCCTCCACCGAGCCGTTTCAGAACTACCCCAAACTCGTCGCCTCCCTGCCGGAGATCGCGATGAAGCCCCAAGAAGGGAACGCAGGATGACGGAAGAGCAGAGCAAACTGTTTCAGGGGCTCGTCAGCATCGTTCAGACGACGCTCGCGGCGGACATGGAGAAGGGCGCGGTAACCCCGACCCTCATCGCGGAGAAGGTCGACTTCGTCGCCGACAACCTCTACCCGGGCAAGGACATCGACAGGAAGGCGGCGCGCGACGAACTCATCCGCCGGTTCAGCCTCTGGATCGGCGGGGCCACGACGCTGTCCGACAAGACCGGCCACAAGGACTGGCTCAACGCCTCCCGTCGCAAGGACTGGCGCTACTGGCAGCGCTACCGCGACTTCCTAGAAAGCAAGATGTCTGTCAAGGCGGTGGACTCGCTGGACGAGGCGACGAACAAGATTCTCGAACTGCTCGAAGACCCACTGCGAGACGGCGTCTGGGATCGTCGCGGACTCGTCGTCGGGCACGTCCAGTCCGGAAAGACGGGCAACTACACCGGTCTGATCTGCAAGGCGGCCGACGCGGGCTACAAAATCATCATCGTTCTCGCCGGTCTGCACAACAATCTGCGCTCGCAGACCCAGATTCGTCTCGAAGAGGGGTTCCTGGGCTACGAGACGTCGGCGAAGAACGACGTGGTCCGCTACATCGGGGTCGGCGAGAACGCCAGGGACGCCGAGATTCGCCCCAATTGCGCGACGAATCGCTCGGACAACGGGGACTTCAACACCAAGGTCGCGAAGCATCTCGCCATCTCGCCCGAGCAGAGGCCGTGGCTGTTCGTCGTCAAGAAGAACAAGACGGTGCTCGAACGCCTGCTCAAATGGATTCGCAACCACGTCGCCGACGCCAAGGACGCGGACGGCCGTCCTCTCGTCTCCGGCTTCCCACTGCTCCTGATCGACGATGAGGCCGACCACGCCTCCGTCGACACCGGGGACCAGATCGTCAACAAGGACGGCACGGTGGACGACGAGTACCAACCGAAGGCCATCAACAGCCGCATCCGGAAGATTCTTCACTCGTTCGCGCGGAAGGCCTACGTCGGCTACACCGCCACGCCGTTCGCGAACATCTTCATCGACCGGCGCAAGGCGACGAAAGAAGAGGGGCCGGACCTGTTTCCCCAGTCCTTCATCGTCAACATCTCCGCCCCGTCGAATTACGTCGGTCCCGCCCGCGTCTTCGGGCTGCGCTCGACCGAGGGCAGGGGCGGCGGACTGCCCCTGACCAGAGAGATGGACGACCAGACCGACTCCTCGGGCGAGGACGGCTGGATGCCTCCCAAGCACGACAAGACCCATGTTCCCCTGTATCAGGGGCGCGACGAGGTTCCTCCGTCGCTCAGGGAGGCGATTTCGGCCTTCGCGCTCTGCTGCGCGACGCGCGTCCTTCGGGGGCAGGGCGACAGGCACTGCTCTATGCTGATTCACGTGACGCGCTACACCGCCGTTCAGGAGGAGGTGCGCCGACAGGTGGGCGAGCTCGTGAAGGGCTTCCGTGCGCGTCTGCGCGGATTCGGCGCGGCCGAGAGGGACGCGCTGCTGGCCGAGTGGCGCGAGCTCTGGGAGGACGACTTCGTTCCCACGTCCGCCGCCGTCGCGACGGCCATGGACGAGACGACCGGCGAATTCGATCTTCCCGACTGGGAGGACGTCGAGGCAGTTCTTCCCGAGGTGCTCGATGACCTGGCGAACGGCGTGAGGGCCATCAACGGGTCGGCCGGCGACGTGCTGGACTACGCCGAGCGGGAGGAGACCGGCCTGAAAGTCATCGCCGTCGGCGGGGACAAGCTCGCCCGGGGTCTCACGCTGGAAGGCCTCTGCGTCAGCTACTTCGTCCGCTCCACCAAGATGTACGACACCCTGATGCAGATGGGCCGCTGGTTCGGCTATCGTCCGGGCTACCTCGACCTCTGCCGTCTCTACACGACTTCGGATCTCGTCGACTGGTTCGGCCACATCGCCGACGCGGCGGAGGAGCTTCGCCAGGAGTTCGACACCATGGCGAAAATCCACGCGACGCCCGAGACCTACGGCATGAAGGTGCAGTCTCACCCGGTTCTCATGGTCACGTCGCCCATCAAGATGCGCAGCGCGAAGACCCTGCAAGTCTCGTTCTGCGGCTCCGTGCTCGAAACCGTCGCCTTCCATCGCGACCCGTCGATCGTCGAGCGCAACCTCGCGGCGACCGAGCGGCTGCTGGAGGCTGCCGGCGCGCCTTCGGAGAGCGGCGTCATCGTCCGGAAGCGGGGCGCGGGAACGCAGGAGTGGAAGGGGTTCCTGTGGAGCGGAGTGTCCGCCGAGCACGTGGCGGAATTCTTCTCGACCTATCTGACGCATCCCGCGGCCCGGAAGGTGAACAGCGCAGTGCTGGCCGACTTCGTCAAGGCGATGTCTGCCAAGGGCGAACTAACCTCGTGGACCGTCGCGGTGATAGGAGGAAAGGACGGCACGGAGGGCGCGCCTTTCTCGTTGTGCGGCAAGTACGCCCTAGAACACATGATCACCCGAAATCAGACGTCCAAGACCGAGCACTACTCCATCGGGCGGCTTCTCTCCCCCAGAGACGAGGCGATCGACATGGACGAGGACTCCTGGAGCGCCGCCATGAGACTCACCCTCGAGGACCGGGCGCGGGACCCGGGGCGCGGAACGGAGGAGACCGGGAAGGAGCCGCCCAAATACCCCGGAGGGGTCTGGGTGCGTCAGGTGCGCGGACTGGGAGCCGAGGGCGTCCCGGCTCACCCCGAGCGCGGCCTTCTTCTCCTGTATCCCATCGACCCGAAAGGCGCCGAACTGCCCGAAGGCGTCCCGCCCGTGGTCGGCTTCGGGGTCAGTTTCCCCGCCAGTCGCTCGACGACGACCGTGAAGTACGAGGTGGATCACCTTCTCTGGGAGACCGAGTATGCCCCGGCCGATTGACGAGTTCGTCGCCGCCTGGGAGGCCCTCTCCGGCAGCGGCGCGGAAGCGGGCTGGCGCGGAATTCCCGTGGCCCGCGCGGGAGTCTGCGAGCTCATGGCGGCCAGACGCTTCCCTGGGAACGAGGAGGCGCTGCTCGCCCGTTTCCCGACGGCTCGCCCGAGCTTGTCGGACCGTCTTCCCGAGGGCAAAGGATTCGAGGTCGTCCGAGCAGACCCGTTCGGCGACGGCATGACGTGGATAGCCCTGTCGCGCAAGGAGTCGGGCAGCCCCGAACTCTTCGCGGAGATGGTCGGGGACGTCGCGGGAGCCATGGACGCAGCCGCTCCCGAGGGAGAGGTCTCCGTTCTCAGAACCATGCTGCGCAGAGTGCGCATGTGGCAGCAGTTCATGTCGCGCGGAACGGGGCCTCTCAGCCCCGAGGCGGAGCTAGGACTGGCCGGGGAACTCTTCTTCATGGTGCTGCTTCTCGACGCGGGAGTCTCGCACGAGAGCGTGCTGAGCGGCTGGGTCGGCCCTGACGACGCCCCACAGGACTTCCTCCTCGGAGACGGGGCGATCGAGGTGAAGGCGACGATGTCCTCGTCGGGCTTCCCGGTGAAGATCGGCTCGTTGGAGCAGTTGGACGACGCCGTCGCGTCCCCCTTGTTTCTCGCCGCCGTCAGATTCGCGGCGGGAGAGGGCGGCTCGACGCTTTCCGAAATGGTCGCGGAAGTGGAGCGGCGTGTCTCGGAGGAACCCGGCGCGATCAATTATCTGCGCGAGAGACTCATGGTCGCGGGCTACGCCGAGGCGCACGCCGGCCAGTATTCCCGGAGATTCGAGCCGAAGGAGAAACGCGTGCTCTCCGTGTCCGAGGGCTTTCCGCGTCTGACACCGGGAGTCGTCCCGGCTGGCGTTACTCGCGCCGTCTACGAAATCAATCTGGACCACGCCGGAGACTTCCTGTGTGACTTCGATGAGGTCCTCTCGCAACTAGGAGCAACCGAATGACCCTCGACGATTTTCTCGCTGAGACGCGGGCCGAGATAGCGGCCCAGATGAGCGAAGGCTCTCCCTTCGCCGAACTGGTTTTCTGCGAGGTGGTGATGGGGCACCTCGTGGACGCGGGCATGACCTTCGAACCCGTCGTCTGCCACTTCCAGGGGAAGGTCGGAAACGCCAACCTGCGACTCAGCGGCTACGCCATCTCCGACGACGCCGATCAACTGGACCTCTTCGTCAGCCTTTACGAGGGGTTCGAGGCTCTGACGCCCGTTCAGGATCAGGACTCGAAGACGGCGGCCCAGCAGTGCGTCCGGTTCCTCGAACTCTGCGCGGCCGGGCGTCTGGCAGACAAACTCGATCCGTCCAGCGACGCCCACTCGCTCGCCCTGACCATCCGCGAGATATACGACGGTCTGGAGCAGGTCCGGGTCTTCGTTCTCACGGACGGCGTCGCCAAGTCGAAGAGCTTCAAGCCGAGGGACGTCGGCGGCAAGTCGGTCCGCCTCGAGGTCATGGACATCGAGCGTCTCTTCCGCCACCGTTCGGAGGGCAAGCCGCGCGACGAGCTCGTCGTCGATTTCAACGAGGTCTCCGGCTCTCCTCTGCCGTGCGTCTTCGTTCCTGGCGAGACGGGCGACTACGACTACGC
>ERZ1066115.67-NODE-67-length-40107-cov-11.807251_pt1 | contig 40107 bp, 35 predicted proteins | sample MGYA00382762_ERZ1066115 | MGnify/ENA primary metagenome ERZ1066115 (study PRJEB33369, sample SAMEA5778345) | biofilm metagenome | biome: Industrial cooling water; feature: Water cooling tower basin; material: Biofilm | place: United Arab Emirates | collected... | reverse complement strand
AAAACATACCTTGTGGTAAAACCAAAATGGTTTCTACCAGATTATTTTCAATCAGCTTTCTCCGTATTTTATATTCTTCACCACCACCACTCAAAGCACCGTTGGCCAAAATAAAACCAGCTACCCCATTGTCGCTTAGTTTGCTCAACATATTCAAAATCCAACCGTAGTTGGCATTACTTTTAGGAGGCACATCATAGCCACGCCATCGTGGGTCGTCTATCAATTCATTTTCCGCTCTCCAGTCTTTTTGGTTAAAAGGCGGGTTTGCCATGATGTAGTCTGCTTTCAGGTCTTTGTGCTGGTCATCTAAAAATGTATTCGCTGCTTTTTCGCCCAGGTTTGCGCTAATCCCACGTATGGCAAGATTCATCTTTGCAAGTTTGTAAGTGGTATTGGTGTATTCCTGTCCATAAATGGAAACTTCTTTTTTGTTTCCATGGTGTGCTTCAATAAACTTTATACTCTGCACAAACATACCACCTGAACCACAAGCCGGGTCATAGATGATGCCCTTGTAGGGTTCAATCATTTCGGCAATCAGGTTTACAATGCTCTTAGGTGTGTAAAATTCTCCTTTGCCTTTTCCTTCTGCCAATGCAAATTTTGAAAGGAAGTATTCATACACTTTGCCTACTACATCTTGCTTTGGGTCTTTGGTGGTTTCAATGTCGTTTATGGTGTCAAGCAAAGAAGCCAGTTTCGTTACATCCAAGCCTAATCTTGAAAAGTAATTGTCCGGCAATGCACCACGCAATGCCTTATTATCTTTTTCAATGGTGTGCAAGGCAGTGTCAATGAGCAGGGCAATGTCGTTTTGTTTGGATTTTTTGATGAGATAATTCCAGCGTGAGTGTTCTTCCAGAAAGAACACATTATTCATATTGTAGAACTCCGGCTTCTCTATGTATTTCTCTTTGCCTTCGGCAATTAATTTTGCCCTGTGCTGTTCAAACTTGTCGCTGGCAAATTTCAGAAATATTAAACCTAACACTACGTGCTTATACTCGGCAGGCTCAACGCTGCCGCGCAGTTTATTGGCTGCATCCCATAAGGTTACTTCAATGGGTTTTTCTTTGAGTTCCTTTTTTGCCTTTACAGGTTTATCGGCTTTTGCGGACTTCTCTTTTATAAGTGTAGGTTCTTTCTTGGCCATAGACGAGTATATTCAATAGCCCATCACGTTTCCATTGTTGGAATTTAGTGATGGGCGGATAGACATAAATTTAGGTTGTTTTGGGGATAAAATGAATATGAAGAACTCGGTTGGTCAAAGAGTGTATAAATATCAGACGAAGAACTTAACAAGTGCCACTCATCCTAATTGTGGATCAGCCCAGATTAAAGTTTACATCGCGTTGGCAGGAAATTATTCGATACCCTGGTCTTTGAGTTCTTTTATCTTTTTCTTCAATTCTAGCATTTTCAATTCCGCCTCCAGTTTGGTGGCCTCACTATCGGGCCGTAGTGATTTAACTAGTGACTCAACATTTGTAGAAGCTGCCTCAACCTCATCGCCACCAAAAGACTTGGCCTCTCCACCAATCTTTTTTAGTTCACCGGATATTGGATCTAGTTCAAAAGTAACCTTTGTTTGTTTATGGTTAATGTAAGAAACTATGCCATACTGAGCTAATTTTATTTCTCTCATTTCTTTAGTTTCGCCATCTTTTTTGTACTGAAGAACAACTTGTGCCGGGACGTTATAGGCAAAACCCTTTGCTTTTCCAGTTCTGGCATTAAAACGTTTATTGAATTGATCCGGCTTCGTTGCGATGGAAATGGAGTAGCCGCTTGCCAGTTTCGTGAAGTTCGCTTTACAAGCTGTGATTACTTCAACCTTGTTCTTAATTTCATCATTAACTTGAAGTGTACCTGTATTTTTATCAAATGTAAAAATCAAAATATCCGCTTTATTTGAACTGTCGGCCGGCTGTGGTGTGTAGGCGATATAGAAAGAAGTAGTTGTTTCTTTTGTTTTATAAAATAGTCGGTTAAAATAGCCTGCAATCCGTTCTTCTAAAATAGTCTTTTTGTCTTTATACACATCCACGTTACTATTAGCCGCCTCTAGAATATTTTGATCATACTCACTAAGGAGATCAATAAGGTCATCCAACTTCGGATTCAATTTGGCTACAGAGGTTATAGCAGGTCCTTTAAATGCAGCGCTAAAAATAGAAACGGCTCCTCCAAGCCCTTTCACAATGGCATCAAAAGCTTTGCTCTCAGAAGCCATTTCTCCCGAATACAAAATGCCATTATCACCATAAACAAAACTGAGCGAGTTATTTTTTAGAAAACGTCTCTTTCCTTTCACTTTATAGATTTTCGAAAAATCTGGCTTCGCGCCAATTCGCATTGTTAGATCTTTCAACTCGTAGGTCATGGTTTTTTCTCTAGTCATTAACTCGTTGTATACATCAGGGTCTACTCCAAACTTTCTCAGATCTTCATCCTTATTTGGTTTTTTGGCCGCAGAATCGAGTGGGTAAAACTTAGAAATGAATTCACTTCCCTTGCTATAGGTTGTTGCTTTCACAACTCCCTCAAATATTATTGCATTTTGTGGTAGTACATAATAGTAATCGCCATCAATTGGGTCTGTGCCAGTTACGCTTTTCACCTGTGCTAATAATGGCATAGAACTTAATGCTAGTAAATAGAGGAATATTTTTTTCATATTAATAAATTTTAAAAGGTTGGCTGTTTCTGAATTGCTTGTCGATAGCTCCTATCTCATGATACTGAAGTCTTTGGCTTGCTAAAATCCGTTGACTTATTTCGCAGGCATACTTTGGGTAATCGTAAAAGCTCCAATTCTCATTTATTTGCGTAGCCTCATCATATATTTTTTTCATGGTCCTTGTCAACTCCCCGCCCAAACTTGTTCCAACGGCTGTTGCATTGTCGGATGCCGCACCAAAATATATTAACCGGTATGGTTCTTCTATATCAATTGTCTGATCGTACTCGCAATCCGATTTGGTGTTGACTTCTTTTTCAAGCACTTCTTCAGCTGAATAAACAAAAGTGTTACGTCCTTTTATTTTATTAATTACTACCGGGAAATCGATGAAAAGTTTATGTAAAGAACTCGAGTGACATGCATCAATCACCATTACATTTTTAGTTTTGGCGAAATGTTTAATCAATTTAACCTGAATAGAGTCATCAATCGTGTAATCATCATAGGTAACATAAGCCTGATCAAAACCTGACTTTTCATCACAATTTTTATCTTCTACCTGATTGCCATGTCCACTATAGTAAAAGACGAAATGATCATTTGGTGCTATTTTTGAACCAATCCTAGCTATAGCATCTAACATTCCCTTTGAAGTTGCATCCTTATCCCTCAATTCAGTTATTTCGTAGGATTGTGAACTCAGAATCTGCCTCATATTCTTTAAATCCTTTGGCACCCCTGCCGTTGCTTCTGGAGAAAACTCTATTTTATATTTATTCCTATACGCATCATAGTCAATGTCTTTTAACCCAATCAGCAGCGCGTATCCCTTAGACCTTTGGGTTGCATCCAAACTCAATGGATTATCTCTCCATTTAAAACCGGTTAGTATTACTATAAACAATACAAATTGAAATTGTTTCATGCCAAATCTTTTCTTGCCTACTCTTCATCGGATTTTCGGCTTCCTCCGTTTTTAAAAGATTTAGTGTTGGTTAAACTATTGAAAACTTTTGATCTGTTCATTTACAAACTGGGCCTTCTGTGGCGGCATACCCTGAATGCAGGCAATGTACCGGTCGGCAATCCGCTCAAATGCCCGTGAACGCGCATGCAGCTCATCGGCCCACTCTTCATCTTTTAATAATCCGCGGCTGTCAATGTGATACACACGCTGAAACTTGCGCCCCGTGGCAATCAGCATCTCGTTAAACTCGAAGATCATGGCGGCTACTACACTGCGTTGCTCCTCGCCATCGGTGATGCCTTTCATGATCAGCGGATGGTACAGCCACCGCCCGTTGCCAAACGCCCACCGCAGCGGCTTTCCAATACTTTTGTTGTTGCTGGGGATGGGAAAATCGTAGCCCTGCGTAACGATCATCATGTCATTGAACTTACCCGACAACTCGATGTTGCGGAATAACAGGCTGTATAAAATGCGAAAAAGGTTGATGAGCGCATGAAAATCTTTGTTCAGAAATTTGAAGCCCACCACAATGCGCCTGGCCTGCACTTCGGTATACCCACACCGGTTTTGCAATTCGCCCAGCAGTTGCTGATCAGTTGGAGTGAGGGTAACATCCACCAAAGACCGCTTATTGACCATCTTCGCTAAACGACCTCCTCCCACCAGGTCGTTACCCCCACCGCTGATGAGAAACACCTCCGGCTGGTAGAGGGTTAACTCCTCAATGTATTGCGCTTCATACAGGATATTGGCAATCCAGTCGCCCCCATAGGCCAAACTGTACACAGGGTAGTTGGTCTTTTTGATAATCCAATCCAGAATGTCTTTAATGAAAAGTGGGTATTCGAACCAGGAATCGCCTTCGGCTACAATCACTTTTTTGTTTACCCGAAAGTCGGGCTTACGCAATTGCTTTTTGAACTTCCGGTTTTTCTTTCGTCTGCCAACCTTGTTTAACCAACCCAACAATCCCTCATCGGCACCGGATTCATTGATATCTTCATTTTCATTGAGATCGAAAATTCGCTTGATGATGATTCGAAAATCAGTGCGGTCGATTAAAGGAATTAACTCTTCCAGTTCGGCCGGTGTAATCTGATTGCGGACTAACTTTTCGATCAGGGCTTGTTTGCGCATAACGTTGTCGTTTGTCGTTGGTCTGAGCAATTACGTTCACTTCTTCGGCCGGGGTTGGAAAAACTTCAGCTCTTCAGGCTTGTACTTGAGGCGAAGCTTGGTAGGGCTTACCACATCAATCAGGTAATCGAGTGCATCGGTGGTGTGGTTTAGGGGCATGATTTCCACCACATCGCCTTTAGGGGGCAAGTACTTCTCTTTGAAGTTTTTCAACGATTTGGTATACGTGATCTTCTTGTCGCTGTGGAAATCGGCTAACCTGCGAAACAGTTTGGGAAACACAATCTCTTTGTCTTCGAGGTCAACAAGTTGGATAGCCTTAAACCCCGCATTGGTGCTGTCGCCTGTTTGCTTATGCCACAGGTGCTGCCGCTTTTGCCGGGCCGAGGTCAATGCGCTGGTAAACGCGTTGCGCAAATCATAAAACAAGGTGTTGTAATACACCGGGTACACCAACCCCGATTGCATCATCTTGTAATTAATGCTCTTGCGCAATAGGGGCACATCCAGAAATACGTTGTCTTTGCCATCGGGCAGTGAAGTACTACCTGCAAAGACAAAGGCCACCGGGCGACCGTATAAGGGATTATCGATGTAGCGCGTCAGGATATATCCAGGTACACCATCCTTGTCGACCGCAGTTACTTTTTTGCCGGAGGGCCCGAGCTGTACATTTTTAAAACCCAACAAGGATAAGATTTTATGCGTGGCCGGCTTGGCCAGTCGCATGGGCTGGTTCTTGCCTTTGTAGTGCGTTTCTAACGCATCGATCGATTCGATGCGGAGTTGCACGGTGCCATCGGTTTTGCTGGTGATGTCTTTGGTTACGGGCTTACCGTCTTCTGTGGTTAGTTTTTTCCACAAGGCTTTGTTGTTTGCCTTGAAGCGTACCGAGTCGCCATCCGGTGACTTACCCAGGATGTGAAATGTTCCTTTGATGATGATGAATGCCATACAGATTGTTGTTTAGGTGATTAATGGATTACGGAAGGGTTATTGAATTTACCGCGTATGAATGTCTAATGCATTAACTGGGTTCAAGTTTATTTTCAATGGATTGAATTCCATGATCATTATTACTTCAGTCTTACATGCCCGTACCCATTTCTTCCTGAACGCTTAATCCTTGGTCTAACATTCTTATTACATCCTTCACCATTTCTTAAACACGAAAGCATCCTTGCAGCTTCGGAATGGGGGATTCTTCAGCCAGTAGGCTGACACGTCTCCGCCAAAGGCGGATCAGAATTGCTCTAACTTATTTGAGAAGTGGCTTGTCACAACCACTTCAAATTAACCCCGCAACTCGCGCGAGCTATGCAAAAACTTTTGGGCCGCTTCGTGCAACAGCTGCAACTCGTGCGGATCGGTATTCAACAACAATGACCCCTGACCCATGCGCACGAGGCGCTCCTGCGTGGGCTCGGGAGTTTCGGTAGCCAGCACGGCCAGCTTGAAGTACACTTCTTCACTCAGCAACTGCAGGTGTTCTTCAGGGTGCACCTCGCGGCCGGCTTGCAATTTTTCATGCGTATCCAACAGCACATGGCCCAGGTGCTCGAGTAAGTTGGCCAGCCGGAAGCGATCGATCGTATTGCGTTGCTGCAACTCGGGCACCGTATTGTGCACGGCCTGACCGATATGCCAGATGTCCTGAATCATAGGGCCTCGGCCCGCAGGCGGTTAGCGGTTTCCAGCAAATGATTGGCGGCCTCATCGAGCAAGGCCAGCTCGTGGGCATCGAGCAAGCCATGCTCCAACTCGCGGTGCAACAGCTTCACGCGGTGGGTTTGGTTAAACTTGTCGGCCAGCGATTGGGCGCGCATGCGGCCCCACGTGGGCGCCAGGCGGTGGTGCAACTCGTAGCTGAGTTGCTCGAGCTGGATGGCGGTATGCATACTCAGGTTGCCTTCGGCCAACCCGGTGAACAACGTTTTAACGGTAACGCCCAGGCGTTGCAGCAGGTGGGCCAGTCCCTGGCGGTCGAGTTCTTCGGTGAGGTACAGCACCTTGGAGAAATAGTAGAGCTCGCGGCTGGCGCGCAGCACATCGATGACCAGCGCCATGCTCACGCCTTTGTCCACCACCTCGGTTGCTACGGTTGTTTTCTGCATGACCAAAGGTGGCACACGGGGCTCGTTGTGCGCAACGGGGTTTTTCCCGGTACCACCCCGGGGTTTTTCCCGGGTGCCCTACGGGGTTTTTCCCGTATTGAATGCCGCGGGAATTGAACATCTTTAGGGTCACTAACCCGCGCGTTTATGACAACAGAAGCCTTTACGTTTATTTTCTCGGCAGCCGATATGCAGCGGCTGCTGGACACCCAGCCAACCAAGGTGGTGTGTGTGGTGAGCATTGAAGAAGTGGAAACCGCCAGCGGCAAGAAAGCCGGAGCGTTGAAGATCATTGCCCGCGGTCCGCAGGGCACGCAACAAGCCATGGGCGGCCTGGAGATTGAAGGATGCCCCAAACCGCCCTGCACCGAAAATTGAATACGCTCTTTTCTACCTACCTGGAGCCGATTTGCTTCGGGCTCTACTTCGTGAGCTTGCTGTACTACCTGCGCAAGGTGGACCGCAGCGCGCCCATCATTTGGTTATGCGTGTACTATGGGTTGGCCACCGTGTTGATGGCCCGCGTGTCCATCGGCTTCAAGACGGAAGACGTGAACACGCACTTTTACAACCTCCACTACCTGATCACGGGGGTATGCATGGGCGGATATTTTTATTGTCAGCTGGAGCGCTGGTGGAAGAAGGCATTGGCGCTGGCCTTAAGCTTCGGCACGGCACTCTATTATATCCTGAACTCGGTGGTAGGCACGCAACCTTACTTCGACAGCCTGGGTTACACGTTGGTCGCGATGGGCATTGTCATTCTATTGTTCCTGCACCTGCACCAACTATTACAGCGCATTACCGATGAGCGGCTGTTCATGAATTTTGCCTTTTGGTTTTCGTGTGTGCTGCTGTTTTACTATTTGGGCGCCTTTGCCATTTTTTTGAGTTACAATTACTTCACCCATAAGTTGGTGGCCACTGGCAACTCGCATGAAATCGCCATAATTCTTACATACCTGTGGATTGTCCACAATGTTATCTTATTTTTAGGAGGACTCGTTACCGCCTACGGCATGGTATGGATATCGCGCAGGAAATTTACATCATCGTAATGGCCACCGCCTTTCTGCTGTTGCTGGCAGTAGGCATAACTTCGTTGCTGCTCGTGTACCAAAAGCGCCAACTGCGCTACCGCTTCGAAAAACAGCAACTGCAAAATCAATACACGGAAGAGTTGCTGAAGACGCGCCTCGAAACGCAGGAGTACACGCTCAATACGGTGAGCCGCGAAATTCACGACAACATCGGTCAACTGCTGAACAGCAGCAAGCTGCTGATTGGCGTGGCCCAACGCGCCCCGCAACCCGATACCTTGCAAACGGCAGCCGACACGTTGGGACAAGCCATACAGGAATTGCGCAGCCTCAGCAAGTCGCTGAACAACGAGTGGCTGGAGCAGTTCAGCTTCACCGAAAACCTGGACGCGGAAGTAGCGCGCATCAATGCCTCGCATAAAATCCGCATGACGGTAGAACATGCCGCCCCGCTTACCATGCCCAAAGACCGGCAGCTCGTGTTGTTTCGCATCGTGCAGGAAACGTTCCAAAATGCGTTGAAGCATGCCGAGCCCACGCACATCCACATCAAAACACAACATCACCACGGTCACCTGCAAATTGACGTGATTGACAATGGCAAGGGCTTTGACTTGCATGACCCCGCGCGACAGGGCTTTGGCATCACCAACATTAAACTGCGCACGGCCCTGCTGGGCGGTACGGTAAACTGGATGGCTGAGCAACCCGGCACGCGGGTGGTGATACAACTTCCCCTTAACGGATGACGAAGATTACCGTAGGCCTGGTGGATGATCATGACTTGTTTCGCAAGTCGCTGGCGCTGATGGTGCAGAGCTTTGTCGGCTATCAGGTAATAGTGGATGCTGCGAATGGCAAAGCCTTGCAAGAGAAGCTGACCGTTGCGCCCGACATCATGCTGATTGATGTTGAGATGCCGGTGATGAATGGGCGGGCCACGGCCCAGTGGCTGCGGCAGGCGCACCCCCGCATGAAGCTGGTGGCGCTGTCGATGAACGACCAGGAGGGCGTGGTGCTGCAGATGATTCGCGCGGGTTGTTGTTCGTATCTGTTGAAGGATATCAGTCCGGAAGAGTTGGAGCGGGCCTTGCACGAGGTATATCACCGCAACTATTACAATTCGGATTTGCGGCAGCAGAACCTGGCCACGTTGATGTTGAACCCGGAGGCGGGCGATAAGTTGTCGGACAAAGAGCGCGTGTTTTTGGAGTGGGTGTGCAGTGAGTTGACGTATGAGCAGATTGCGCGGAAGATGGGGGTTACGGTGCGCACGGTGGATGGGTACCGGGAGAGTTTATTTGCGAAGTGGGGTGTGGGGAGCAGGACGGGGTTGGCGTTGGAGGCGGTGAGGCGGGGGGTGGTGAGGCTGTAGATTCAAGATTCAAGATTCGAGATTCAAAATTCAAGATTCAAGATTCAAGATTCGAGATTCAAGATTCACGCAAGCGAGCTATGAAAAGATTTTGGCTAACGTTTACGGGATTGCGGAACGCGCCAGACACTCTATAATTAATAGTGCCCTTAATCAGCCGGCTTTTCAAATCAAATTCGATTGCTTGTCCGCAATGACAGCTTAGGAAGAGTGGAGGCTTCGCTATGAAAGGATTTTGGCTAACGTTTACGGGATTGCGGAACGCGCCAGACACTCTATAATTAATAGTGCCCTTAATCAGCCGGCTTTTCAAATCAAATTCGATTGCTTGTCCGCAATGACAGCTTAGGATGAGTAGAGGCTCCCGCTATGAAAAGATTTTGGCTAACGTTATACGGGATTGCGGAACGCGCCCGTCTCGCTTTATCATGTACTCAATCATTTCAAAAACTAGTTTTCAAAGTTGAGTCTTGGTTGCTTGTCCGCAATGACAGCTTAGGATGAGTGGAGGCTTCGCTATGAAATGATTTTGGCTAACGATATACGGGATTGCGGAACGCGCCAGACACTCTATAATTAACAGTGCCCTTAATCAACCGGCCTTCAAATCAAATTCGATTGCTTGTCCGCAATGACAGCTTAGGATGAGTGGAGGCTCCCGCCCATAGAATAAGACACTTAAAACAAACTGCCCTGTTGGGTTTCCAACTCGGCATAGGAATAAGGCGCCAGTGCCTCGGCCTTATTGCCCACTGCTTCTTTACCCCGCAACCTGCGCACGGTATACGCTTCGAGCGCCTGCTCATCATAACTGCGCACCAAATCCTGAATCAGCTTTTGATCCGCTTCGGTGGAAATCGGGCGCAGCCACTCCCACTCGGCTTCCGGGGGCAGGATCAACGGCATACGCGGTCCCTCTTCCAACTTCGGATTATTATGAATGCGGGCCATGAGCGGATTGGCTTGGGTGGTGACCAGCGTATAGGTTTGGCGCACGAGTCCCGAAGCCGGGTCGGTCCACTCGTCCCACAACCCGGCCAGCGTCATGGGGGCATCATCTTTGAAGTGAATGCGATAGGGAAATGTTTTGTTGTTCTTATGATGATGTTCAAAGAAGCCATCGACTAAAATCAAACACCTGCGGTGGCGGGCCGGCTCGCGGAAGGCCGGCTTCTCAAACATGGTCTCAGCCCGGGCGTTGATGGTGCTGTTGCTGATGTGCACGGCCTCGGCCGGTGACTTGACCCAGGCGGGGATAAGTCCCCAACTCATCTTAACGATTTGCTTTTGTTTATTGATGATCAAGGGCACGAGCGGATGATCGAACCCGCTGGCATGGTAGGTGGGCGGCAGGTTGAGTAACTCCAGCTGCGAGCGCAGGTGTTCCACTTCTTCGGGTGAATCGCCATAGCGCCTGGCGTAGCGTTCCAGTTTTTTGGTGAGGTAACTTTTATCGTAGCACATGGCGGGATGAGTTGACCGGGGAAAGCTAAGGATAATTTAAAGATTCAAAATTCAACATTCAAAGATTCAAAATTCAACATTCAAAGATTCGAAATTTCAGGTTTCAAGTTTCAGGAAGAGAACCAACGTTCATTTCTCACCCTTTGAAGTTGGAAATTGCGTTACTTGCAACATGCGACAGCAACTGTTAAGCGAAGGAGCGAAAGAGCTCAGCTATGAAATCCGCGAGATTGTCAAGAAAGCGGAGCAGATCCGGAATCTCGGCCAGGAAATTTATTGGGAAAACATTGGCGACCCCATTCAAAAACATCATCAGCTACCCGAGTGGATCCGGACCATCATTGCCGACCTGGCGTTGCAAAATGATGCCTACAGTTATTGCCCCAGCAAGGGTATCCTGGATACCCGCAAGTTTCTGGCTGCCCAAACCAACCAGTTGGGCGGTGTACAAATCACCCCGGACGACATTTGCTTTTTCAATGGCTTGGGCGATGCCATCGCCAAAGTGTATCAATACATCACCCCCACCTCGCGGGTGATTGGTCCCTCTCCGGCTTACTCCACCCACTCCAGTGCCGAAGCCGCCCATGCCGGCAACGAGCCCCTCACCTACAAGCTGGATCCCAACAACAAATGGTATCCCGACCTGGATGACTTATATAATAAGGTCAAGTACAATCCCTCCGTGGTGGGCATCCTGATCATCAATCCGGATAACCCCACCGGCATGGTGTACCCGTACGAAACCCTCAAGCGTATGGTGGAGATTGCCCGTGAGTTTAACCTGTTTCTGATTGCCGATGAGATTTACATAAACATTACATACAATGGAACCCGCGCCTATTCGCTGGCCGAGGTGATTGGCGATGTGCCCGGCATCTCCATGAAAGGCATTTCAAAAGAACTGCCGTGGCCGGGCGCGCGCTGCGGCTGGATGGAATACTACAACCGCGAACAGGATGAAGACTTCAACCGATTCTGTCAGGCGTTGGACAATGCCAAAATGATTGAAGTGTGCTCGACCAAATTGCCCCAGTTGGCCATTCCTAAAATTCTGGGTGACCCGCGTTTCAAAGCGTACCGCGATGAAACCAATCGCAACATTGGCAAACGCAGTAAGCTGATTGCCGACATCTTACACACCGTACCGCAGCTCACCTTCAACGAAACCTTCGGGGCCTTTTACAATACGATCATCTTCCGGACCGGAACCCTGAAGGCACATCAACAGATGATGATCTCCGACACCCGCGTTCGGGCGTTGGTGGAGAGTTGGGTGAAACACGATATTCCCTACGACAAACGTTTTGTGTATTACCTGCTAGGCGCCAAAGGAGTTTGCGTGGTACCCATTTCATCTTTCTGTTCCGAGTTACAAGGCTTTCGGGTTACGTTGCTGGAAGAGAAGGAAGAGATCCTGAGCAAGACCTTCACTGCCATTCGCGATGGAATAGTCGAGTACCTGGCCAGTTGATTCCTGACTACAACTGTTAGGTTGCCCTTACCTAACATTCGTTACATACTTTTCCAAAACTTTTTATCGGGGATTGATTGAAACTCATGACAAAATTTTTCAATCTTGTAGTTCGGCACATGTTATGAATGGAATAAATACATACAATAGACTCAGCAACCGATTGATTTCAATCAACGTGTTGGTGCTTAACGTCATTCTCCGAAAACCGGGGCTGTGACGATATTGTAGACAATATTGGAACCGCCCCGACTACCGGGGCGGTTTTGTTTTATAGAGTTAACCGCAAACTAACGATTGTTTTAAGATGTACTTCACCGACAACACCCAGCTTTACCTCAACGGAAAATTTGTAAAAGCCAAAGAAGCTTCCACTGATCTCTACAGCCAAACCCTGCACTATGGCTACGGAGTCTTCGAGGGTATCCGCGCCTACCAAACCGTAAATGGCGTGAAGATCTTCAAGGCCCATGAACACTTTGAGCGACTGCGCAACAGTTGCCACCTGGTGGGGATTCCATTTCACCACACGGCAGAAGAACTCACCCAGATCTCATACCAGGTTCTGGAAAAAAATAATTTGAAAGATGCCTACATCCGGCCCCTGGTGTATTGTGCCCCCAACATGTCACTGTCGGCCCCGAAAGGAGTATCGGTGATGATTGCTGCCTGGGAGTGGGGAAAATATCTGGGCGATCAGTTAGTGAAGGTGTGCATTTCCAGTTATCAGCGACCCAATCCGAAGTCGGTGAAGATGGATGCCAAGGTATGTGGTCATTATGTGAATTCTATCCTGGCCACCACCGAAGCAAAACAACGGGGCTATGATGAAGCCCTGATGTTGGATATCGATGGCTTCGTGGCAGAAGGGCCCGGAGCCAATTTCTTTTTTGAGAAGGATGGGGTGTTATACACGCCACCGGTTGGCAGCATTTTACCGGGCATCACCCGGCAAACCGTGTTGGAGATCTGTCGCGAAATGGATCTGCCGGTGGTAGAAAAGTTTTTCAGACCCGAAGAGTTATTTGAAGCGGACAGTGCATTCTTCTGTGGAACCGCTGCCGAAGTAATCGGCATCGAATCGGTGGAAGGTCATCACTTCAATAAGCCCTGGAAACAAACGATGGGATCGGTGGTACAGGAGGCGTACAAGTGCATTGTGATGGATAAAAGCTATTCGTATGTCATTGTTTAACATGTTATTGGTTTGAACACAAACAGACCGGTAACCATTACGAATCGCAGAAATAAATTTTACGTGAGTACTGAACTAAACAAATATAGCCGCACCATCACCCAGGACCCTACCTTGCCGGCCTCGCAGGCGATGCTGTATGGAATTGGATTGACGGAACAGGATCTGAAAAAAGCACAGGTAGGCATTGTGAGTACCGGCTTTGATGGCAACACCTGCAACATGCATTTGAATGCCCTGGCCAGTGAAGTGAAGCAAGCCGTGTGGGATCAGGAACTGGTTGGGCTCATCTTTCACACCATTGGAGTAAGCGATGGCATCAGCAACGGCACAGAAGGCATGCGGTACTCGCTTGTCAGTCGCGATGTGATTGCCGATTCCATTGAGACCGTATGCGGTGCACAATATTACGATGGCTTGATTGCCGTAGTGGGATGTGATAAAAATATGCCGGGATCGCTGATCGCGATGGGCCGCTTAAATCGCCCGGCCATCATGGTGTATGGCGGCACCATAGCCGGTGGCCATTATAAAGGTCGCGAGCTAAACATCATCTCTTCCTTTGAAGCGCTGGGTGAAAAAATTCAAGGCAAACTTTCCGAGGAAGATTACAAAGGCATTATTCAACACTCGTGTCCGGGTGCCGGTGCCTGTGGGGGGATGTATACTGCCAACACGATGGCCTCGGCCATTGAAGCGTTGGGGATGTCCTTGCCCTACTCTTCTTCCAATCCTGCGTTAAGCAAAGAGAAGTCGGCCGAATGTGCGGCTGCCGGTAAAGCCATTCGCTTGCTGTTGGAGAAAGACATTAAGCCCCGCGACATCATGACATTGAAAGCATTCGAAAATGCCATCACCGTAGTGATGGTGCTCGGAGGGTCGACCAATGCCGTGTTGCATTTAATTGCAATGGCCAAGAGCGTGGGGATCAAACTCACACAAGATGATTTTCAGCGCATCTCCGATAAAACACCTTTACTGGCAGATCTCAAACCCAGTGGCAAATACCTGATGGAAGCCCTGCATAAAATCGGTGGCGTGCCCTCGGTGATCAAATATTTAGTAAGCAAAGGTTACCTGCATGGCGATTGTTTAACGGTGACCGGAAACACCTTAGCCGAAAATGTTGCGCAGGCAAAAGACCTGGACTTTGACCAACAAGACATCATCCAGCCGCTGGAGAAACCCATCAAAAAAACCGGCCACCTTCAAATTCTATATGGTAATCTGGCCCCGCTCGGGTCAGTAGCCAAGATCACCGGCAAGGAAGGCGAGCGCTTTAAAGGAACAGCCCGCGTATTTAACGGTGAGTTTGAATTGGTGGATGGAATTAAAAGTGGCCGCATTAAAGAGGGCGATGTGGTGGTGATCCGCTACGTAGGACCCAAAGGCGCACCCGGTATGCCCGAGATGCTGAAGCCAACCAGTTTAATTATGGGGGCCGGTCTTGGCAAAAGCGTTGCCTTGATTACCGATGGCCGCTTCAGCGGAGGTTCCCACGGTTTTGTGATCGGGCACATTACCCCTGAAGCGTTTGAAGGCGGGTTGCTCGGCCTGGTGGAGGATGGAGACTGGATTGAAATCGATGTTAAAAAGCATCAGATCAATTTGCTGGTGGATGAAAAAACACTGGCCATTAGAAAATCGCACTACAAAGCACCGGCTCTGCGCGTAACGAGCGGTGTACTCTATAAATACGCTCAACTTGTAAAAACTGCTGCGGATGGATGCGTTACTGACGAAAGCTGAGGAAAAGAAAACAGCAACCAAAAAAATGATCTCCGGTTCGGAGGCCTTGCTGCGTTGCCTGGTGGAAGAAAAAGTTCAGCACATATTTGGATATCCCGGTGGGGCCATCATGCCGGTGTATGATGCCCTTTATCATTATGCCGACAAACTCAATCACTTATTGGTGCGGCACGAACAAGGTGCCATTCATGCAGCTCAAGGATATGCACGGGTATCGGGTAAAACCGGAGTGGTGTTTGCCACGTCAGGGCCTGGCGCCACAAATCTGGTAACCGGGCTGGCCGATGCCTTGATTGATTCAACACCGGTGGTGTGCATTACCGGCCAGGTATTCGCACATTTATTAGGCACCGATGCCTTTCAGGAAACCGATGTGATTAACACCACGTTGCCGGTTACGAAGTGGAACGTTCAGGTTACCGAAGCCAAAGACATTGCCCCCGCAGTTGCCAAAGCCTTTTACATTGCTGCGAGTGGCCGGCCCGGGCCTGTGTTGGTTGACATTACCAAGAATGCGCAAAATGAACTGATTGAAGAATTTCAATATGAGCACTGCCACGCGGTACGCACCTATAAACCCAAACCCGTCTTGCAGCCTTCGCAGGTGGAGGCAGCCGCAGCTTTAATCAATCAGGCCAAAAAGCCCTATATATTAGTAGGTCAGGGTGTGTTGCTGTCCGGGGCCAGCCATGAACTAATATCCTTTTCTGAAAAGACCGGCATACCCGTAGCCAGCACGTTGCTGGGATTGGGTGCCTTCCCGGCCGATCATCCCAACTATGTCGGCTATCTGGGAATGCACGGTAATTATGGTCCCAACGTTAACACCAATGAGTGTGATGTGCTGATCGCGATCGGGATGCGGTTTGATGATCGCGTGACCGGCAATGTGAGCAAGTATGCCAAACAAGCCAAGGTCATTCACATCGATATTGACAAAGCTGAAATCAATAAGATCATAACACCTACTGTGGCTGTTCATGCCGATGCCAGGGAAGCGTTAACTGCGCTGATGCCGTTGTGTTCTGCGAACTCCCATCCGGAGTGGATTGCCAGCTTTCACAAACTCAACCAGGAAGAGTTTGAGAAAATTGTCGAGAAAGAAATCAAGAACACCGCCAGCCTGAAAATGGCAGAAGTGATTTACCTGCTTTCACAACTGACCCAGGGCGAAGCGGTAGTGGTCACCGATGTGGGACAGCATCAGATGGTTACTTCACGGTATTATCAATACAAGAATCCGCGTTCCAACATCACGTCAGGCGGTGCCGGCACCATGGGATTTGCGTTACCGGCAGCCTTAGGGGCCAAGGTAGCCATGCCGCAAAAGCAGGTAGTGGCTGTTATTGGCGATGGCGGCTATCAAATGACCGTACAGGAATTGGGCACCATCATGCAATACAACATCCCGGTAAAAATCCTGGTGTTGAATAATAACTTTTTAGGTATGGTTCGTCAGTGGCAACAGTTATTTCATGGTAAACGCTATTCGTTTACCGAAATGCAGAACCCGGACTTTGTGAAGATTGCCGAAGCGTATCGCATTCCGGCAGCCAAAGTGACTGAGCAAAAAAACCTGGAAGCAGAACTGAAGAAGATGCTGGCTGCCGAGACTTCGTATTTCCTGGAAGTGGTAGTAGAAAAGGAAGACAATGTATTTCCGATGGTGCCGGCTGGGGCTGGGGTGGCAGAAGTTATTTTGGAAATACCTAAGTCATGATTGTGTTGAATACGATAAGTATAATAGTTACCCGTTACCTGTTGCAGGTTACCGGTAACAGGAAACCCGTAACTGGTAACTGATATGAAACAAGACTATACCTTAGAACTCGTTGCGGAAAACAACTTCTCGATCCTGAACCGGATTGTGAATGTGTTAAACCGCAGGCGGGTTCGCATCAAAAAATTGATGGCGCACGAAAATGAAAATGATTTCCGGAAAGGGGGTGCCGTGTTGCTATTGCATACCACACCGGACTTAATGGAAAAAGTGAAACATCAGCTGGAGAAACTGATCGAAGTGGAATATGCCCGGTATACCCTGGGCAGTGATCACTACCTGGAACTGAGCGAACGGATTGTGGATGTGGACTGAATCAATTCAAAATTCAAAATTCAAAACTCAAGATTCAAAATTCAAAACTCAAGATTCAAAATTCAAAACTCAAAATTCAAAATTCATACTACTGACTACTAAATTCTAACTATTAACTATTAACAAAATAAAAAATGGCAAAGATCAATTTTGGAGGCGTATGGGAAGAGGTGGTAACGCGCGAAGAGTTTCCGATGGAAAAGGCTCGGGAGGTATTAAAGAACGAGACCATCGCCATCATTGGATATGGCGTACAAGGTCCGGCTCAGGCGTTGAACCTGCGCGACAATGGCTTTAACGTGATTGTTGGGCAACGCAAAGGTTCCAAAACATGGGATAAGGCCGTGGAGCATGGCTGGCTGCCCGGACAAACCTTGTTCGACATTGAAGAAGCGGCCAAACGCGGAACGGTTATTGAATTTCTGTTATCGGATGCCGGACAAATTGCGCTGTGGCCAACCATCAAGCCTTTTCTAACGGCAGGCAAGACCTTGTATTTCTCCCATGGCTTTGGGATTACGTTCAAGGAACAAACCGGAATTGTTCCTCCTGCAGATATTGACGTTGTACTGGCTGCACCGAAGGGTTCAGGTACTTCCGTACGCAGATTATTTCTGCAAGGCAAAGGGATCAATTCAAGCTATGCGGTATTTCAGGATGCCACGGGAAAGGCCAAACAAAAAGCCATCGCCCTGGGTATTGGTGTCGGATCCGGTTATTTGTTTGAAACGGATTTCAAAAAAGAAGTGTACTCAGACTTAACGGGCGAGCGCGGCACCTTGATGGGCGCCATTGCCGGAATTTTTGAAGCGCAATACGAAGTGTTGCGATCAAAAGGGCACACGCCTTCCGAAGCCTTCAACGAAACGGTGGAAGAATTAACACAGTCGCTGATGCCGTTGGTTGCTGAAAACGGAATGGATTGGATGTATGCCAATTGTTCCACCACGGCACAACGGGGCGCCTTGGATTGGAAGAAGAAATTCAAAGCGGCTACCTTACCGGTATTTAAAGAACTTTACGAAAGTGTAGCCTCCGGTGCCGAAGCCAAACGCACGATCGATACCTGCAGCAAGCCTGACTATCGCGAAAAGCTGGCGGAAGAATTAAAAGAACTCCGCGAAAGCGAGTTGTGGCAAGCCGGTGCTGCCGTACGCCAACTGCGGCCGGAGAAACAACAGGTAGAAGCTTCGATGATCAACTAATCGACATCCACATCAAGACGTTAGACAAGGTTGTCTAACGTCTTGTGTCTTGCGACTAACGACTAACCCCCCATGACACCTACCCTCTCCTCGTCCATCGACATCAACAAAGCGGCTTACGTGCTAAAAAACGTGGCGCTCAAAACTCCGTTGCAGTACCATCGCAAGTTGTCGGAAAAGTTTGGGGCTGAGGTGTATTTGAAGCGGGAGGATTTACAGGTGGTGCGTTCGTATAAAATTCGGGGCGCGTATAACCTGATTCAAAGCTTAACCGGTGAACAGCGCGAGCATGGCGTAGTCTGTGCCAGTGCCGGCAATCATGCGCAAGGGGTTGCGTTCTCGTGTCGTGAGTTGAACATTAAAGGTGTGATCTACATGCCGGCAATAACACCCAAGCAGAAAATCAATCAGGTGAAGATGTTTGGTGGTGATACGATTGAGATTGTGTTAATCGGGGATACGTTTGATGAATGCCAGACCCACGCGCTGGAACATGCTGCCGCGCACAACATGATCTTTATTCCGCCTTTTGATCATCCGAAAGTGATTGAAGGGCAAGGAACGGTGGCCAAAGAGATTCTGGAAGAACAATCCCACATCGATTATGTGTTTGTGCCGATTGGAGGCGGGGGCTTATGTGCCGGTTTGGTGAGCTATTTCCAAACCTATTCCCCCAACACGAAAGTCATTGGAGTTGAACCCCAGGGGGCACCTTCGATGAAAGAAGCCTTGAAAGCCGGCAAGCCTGTTGTTCTGGAATCCATTCAACGATTTGTGGATGGAGCCTCGGTTAAAAAAGTTGGCGATTTGAATTTCAGCATTTGCCAGGATAAAATTACCGACATGTTGTTGGTGCCGGAAGGCAAAGTGAGTTCCACCATTCTTCAACTGTACAATGAGGATGCCATTGTTGCCGAACCGGCCGGGGCCTTATCCATTGCTGCGTTGGATCAGTATGCGGCCCACCTGAAAGGCAAAAAGGTGATCTGCATTTTAAGTGGTGGCAATAACGACATCGACCGGATGAATGAAATCAAAGAGCGGTCGCTGTTATACGAAGGATTGAAACATTACTTCATTGTCCGGTTTGCGCAACGGCCCGGGGCGCTGAAGGAATTTGTGAATCACATCCTGGGGCCCACCGATGACATTGTGCGGTTTGAGTTCATTCAGAAGCACAACAAGGAAACCGGCCCGGCTTTAATTGGAATTGAAGTGAAATCACGCGAAGATTTTGCCACGCTCATTGAGCGCATGGACAGCCACAAGCTCAACTACACGCTGGTGAATCAACACGAGAATTTGTTTGAGTATTTGGTTTAGGGTTTGCAGGTGCGGGTAATAATTTGTTTTACCTCCTCCCAGGGAATAGCAAATTTTTTCAATCCAACTATTTCAGGATCCTGATTGGCATCCTCAAAATATTGAACACTCTTATACATATAAAATAGCTGAGCATCTCCGTATTTACTAATAAACCACTTCTGTAACTGTTCCCAGGAATAATGGGTTAACAAGGCATACAGATCAAAAAAATCCTTTTTACTTCCCCGGCCACTAATGGCCTTCAACTTCATAGCGGCAATATCAGCCACAGAGTATAACCTGATTTGATCGGATTCAAGAGGAGGATCAATTTGGGGATACGGATCGAATAAAAAATCACATTTAATATTATCGATCATGCAATAGAGCATGTTCTCATTTATGGCCATGGCTCTGAACTGCCAATCTGAAATCGACATTAAAACTCCTTCCGTCTCAGCAGGTAAAAAAGCGGTTCTTGAGAACAGGTCAAGATCGATTGATTTTCGGTGCCCTAATTGAAGAGCCAGGGCCGTTCCTCCGGCCAATGCAAAATTTTTTCGGATATGAGGAACCTTGAAAAGATGTTGAAGCAAGTGATACGTTGCTTCGTCAAGTGTAAAACGTTGAAGCATGAAGCTCATCCGATGGGATTTCAAAATACCAACTACAAAAATGTCGGGTTTTAGAATCGAGTACCCGCGACTTTCTAAGCTCAGTCCTAATTTCGTCTTTTGTATAAAGCTCCAGCAGATTTTTGAAATCTGTCCAGGTGCCCCGGGTAATAACCCGCTCAATAATATACCGCCTGTGCCTGGAGATATCCAGTACATCGGGTTCCACATCCCAAAATAAATAACGCGAAAACGGAAACGATTCCATACCGATAAAGTTAGGTAAATAAATCAAATGGTTGGTTATGAGCAGTGTTGCGTGCTTAGTATCTTTATCAAAAGAAATTTATGGCACAAGGTTTACTGATTGATATGGATGGCGTGATCTATTCAGGAGACGCCCTGATCCCCGGAGCAGATAAGTTTATTGCCGAACTTCTGAAACAGGAAATACCGTTCATGTTCATGACCAACAACAGCCAGCGTACCCGCCTGGATGCGGTGCGAAAATTGGCCCGCATCGGGATTAAGGTTTCTGAAAATCATGTGTACACGAGCGCCATCGCTACCGGAAAATTTTTAGCCAGTCAGATTCCAGGCGGAACTGCCTATGTGCTGGGTGAAGGCGGTTTACTTTCCAGCCTTCACGAAAATGGTATTGCGCTCGTCAACACCGATCCGGATTTTGTGGTGCTGGGAGAAGGTCGAAATTTCACGTTGGAAATGGTGCAACGCGCAGTGGATATGATCTTAAATGGTGCCAAGTTTGTGATCACCAACCGCGATCCATCGCCCAAGAAAAAAGGTTGGGATAACCTGGGTATTGCGGCCACCAGTGCCATGATTGAAGAAGCTACCGGCATTAAAGCATTTGTGGTCGGAAAGCCAAGTCCGGTCATGATGCGTTCTGCGCGAAAGGCCCTTGGTCTTGAAACAGCCGAAACAACCATCATTGGTGATACGATGGATACTGACATTCGGGGTGGGGTGCAGATGGGTTATAAAACCATTCTGGTATTGAGCGGCATCACCAAGAAAGAACAGTTGATTCGATTCGCTTATAAACCCGATCTGGTCGTGGAGTCGGTCAATGATTTAAAACTTCCGCTGCCCTGGTGGTAATCAAGCTGACGGTCACGACCATGCGCTATTTAATCCTGAGTGTCTTTTCTGTTGTTTCGGTGTGTGGCCTTGCCCAGCATTACTCGATTACCTCCCCGGGAAAGAAAATATCGGTAACGGTTTCCAATACCACTTCCCTCACCTATCGTGTGGCTTACCAAGGAAAAGAAGTGATAAAAAGCTCTTCGTTGGGATTCAAACTGAAAAAGCCGGCAACGGACTTGTCGACCTTCACGATTGTTACCGTAGATTCGCTGACGCACGATGAAACGTGGACACCTGTTTGGGGCGAAGTGAATAAAATCCGAAACCACTATAAAGAACTTGCCCTCACACTTCAGGACCAATCACCGAATAAACTCGTGTTGAAAATTGTTTTTCGAATTTATGATGAAGGGGTTGGGTTTCGCTATGAATTTCCAAGTCAGTCAACTAAATACCTGATTGTGGGCGAAGAGTTAACCCGGTTTTCCCTTACCGGTGACCACAAAACCTTTTGGATACCGGGTGATTACGACACCAATGAGTATTTGTACAACACCACAACCCTCACCCAAATAGAGGCGGTAACCGCAGCCAACCAAGAACCTGACATTGCCGTGAAGGCCGTGATTGGACCCCATGCGGTGCAAACTCCCCTGATGATGAAAACAGCTGAGGGGTTATACATCAATATTCACGAAGCAGCGCTGATCAATTATCCGGCCATGCATCTTGAACTGGATAAAACCACGCTCACGTTTACATCTCATTTAGTTCCCGATGCAGTGGGCAATAAGGCTTACCTGGAAAACCCTTCGCGCACACCGTGGCGTACCCTGATCATCAGCGATAAAGCCACTGAACTTTTGGAATCGAAAATGATTCTGAACCTGAACGAGCCCACCCGCTTCGCGACTACCGATTGGATTAAACCTCAAAAATTTGTGGGCATGTGGTGGGAGATGCACATTGGAAAAGCTACGTGGGAAATGAGCAGCGGAAAACATGGTGCCAACACCGCCAATGTTAAACGCTACCTTGATTTTGCTTCAGCCCATCAGTTTGATGGCGTATTGGTGGAAGGGTGGAATGTAGGTTGGGAAGATTGGTTTGGCAATTGGAAAGAAGATGTCTTTGACTTCATCACGCCCTATCCGGATTATGATTTAAAGGAATTAACTCGCTATGCGAAGGAAAAAGGAGTGCGCTTGATCATGCATCATGAAACGTCCGGCTCGGCTTTCAACTACGAACGGTGGATGGACAAAGCCTTTCAACTGATGAACGACCACAACATGAACACGGTGAAGACGGGGTATGTGGGTAAAATTATTCCGCGTGGTGAACATCATGACAGCCAGTGGATGATACAACATTATCAACGCGTGGCTGAGAAAGCCGCTGCCTATCAAATCATGGTGGCGTCACATGAATCCGTCAGGCCCACCGGGTTGCATCGCACCTTTCCCAACTGGATGGCCTCGGAAGCAGCACGGGGCAGTGAGTTTAACAATGCTCCGGCCCTCGGCATTACACCCGAACACACCACCATCCTACCCTTCACCCGATTGATGGGCGGCCCCATGGATTTTACTCCGGGCCTGTTTCGTTTCAAGTTGAATCAGTTTGAGCCCAATCGTACCACCGAAGTGAGAACTACGTTGGCAAAACAACTTGCCTTATATGTAACGCTTTATAGTCCGCTGCAAATGGTGGCCGATTTACCTGAAAATTATGCGCCTCACCTCGATGCCTTACAGTTTATTGTTGATGTGCCGGTGGATTGGGACGACACAAAAATTATTGCGGCTGAGCCCGGTGATTTCCTCACGATTGCACGGAAAGCAAAAAACAAAAACGACTGGTATGTAGGAGCCATCACGGATGAAAATAGCAGGACCCTAGCCATCACCCTGGATTTTCTTACGCCCAATACCTGGTACGAAGCCACCCTGTATCGCGATGCCGAAAAAGCAGATTGGAAAACGAACCCCGATGCATACGTGATTGAAAAGAAACGGGTGAATAATAAGTCGAAGCTGAAACTTACGCTGGCACCCGGTGGCGGCTGTGCTATGAGCATCCGGCCATTACCCTAGAACCAAACGCCTGTAAGGCTGGTCCCAACATCTTCCCGATTTTACTTGAGTAATACAGAATCATTACTCATATTTGAAACGTTATTTGCGAATCGAAATGATTACCCAATAACCTAACCTAAACCTATGCAAACCGTCCTGGCACCGTCAGGACGGTTTCGTTTTTTATAGTCGGGAACAAACTAACGATTGTTGTGAGCGAGAAGAAACCGAAAACAATTTTTGAAAAAATCTGGGATGCCCACGTGGTGAAACGGGCGGAAGGATATCCGGATGCACTCTTTATTGATCGCCACTACATCCATGAAGTGACCAGTCCGCAGGCTTTTGATGGCTTGCGCAAACGCGGCATCAACGTATTTAATGTTAACCGCACCACAGCAACGGCCGATCACAATGTGCCGACTAAGGATCAACACCTTCCCATTAAGGAAGCGCTTTCGCGACACCAGGTGGAAACCCTGCGGAAGAACTGTAAAGAATTTGGAATTGAGTTATATGATCTGGGCCATCCGTTTCAAGGCATTGTACATATCATCGGTCCGGAGTTAGGGTTAACACAACCGGGCATGACGATGGTGTGTGGTGACAGTCATACGTCCACGCACGGTGCTTTTGGCAGCGTTGCCTTTGGTATTGGGACATCCGAAGTTGAGCAGGTATTAGCTACCCAATGCATTTTGCAATACAAACCCAAAACCATGAAGATTGAAATCACGGGCAAGTTGGGTAAAGGTGTGGTCAGCAAGGATATTATTCTATACATCATTTCGAAAATCTCAGCCAGTGGTGCCACTGGCTTTTTTGTTGAATACGCAGGCGATGCCATCCGGAGTCTTTCGATGGAAGCCCGGATGACCATTTGCAACATGAGTATTGAAATGGGGGCGCGCGGTGGGCTTATTGCTCCTGATGAAACAACCTTTCAGTACATCAAGGGCCGAAAGTTTGCTCCCCAAGGTGCCGAGTTTGATCAGGCTGTTGAGCAGTGGAAGCAACTACCTTCTGATGCAGGTGCCCTCTATGATGCCGTTCTCACCTTTGATGCAGCCGACATCGAACCCATGATTACCTACGGAACCAATCCGGGTATGGGCATGAAAGTGACCGACCGGATTCCCACAGTAGCCGAGTTGAAAGAAATCAATGAACAGGTTTCGTTCAAGAAGTCGTTGGACTACATGGGGCTTGAGCCCGGCTCCTCTTTATTGGGCAAGGCTGTTGATTATGTTTTTATCGGCAGTTGCACCAATGCCCGGATCGAAGACCTGCGATTGGTTGCTTCTATTGTGAAAGGGAAAAAGAAAGCCGACCATGTTGAAGTGTGGGTCATTCCCGGATCGAAGCAGGTAGAACAGCAAGCCTTAAAAGAAGGATTGAACAAAGTGTTTGAAGAAGCCGGCTTTGAGTTACGCAGTCCGGGTTGCTCCGCCTGTCTGGGAATGAACGAAGACAAAGTGCCCCCTGGAAAATATTGCATCAGTACGAGTAATCGGAATTTTGAAGGTCGGCAAGGACCGAAGTCAAGAACGTTTTTGGCAAGTCCGTTGAGTGCAGCCGTGGCGGCCATTACGGGAAAAGTAACCGATGTGAGAGAGTTTATATAAGACATGAGTAAGGATAAGTTTACCATACTACAATCAAGCGCGGTACCCTTGCCGGTAGAAAATATCGACACGGATCAGATTATTCCTGCCCGCTTTCTGAAAGCTACAACCCGCGAGGGATTTGGTGATAACCTGTTTCGGGATTGGCGGTATACCGCAACTGATGAGCCGATCCGTGATTTCGTACTCAACAATTCGGCCTACTCTGGAAAAATTCTGGTAGCCGGAAAAAATTTTGGATGTGGAAGCAGTCGCGAGCATGCCGCCTGGGCCCTTTACGATTATGGATTTCGGGTGGTGGTATCGAGCTTCTTTGCGGATATTTTCAAAAACAATGCCTTGAATAATGCGGTATTGCCTGTGGTAGTTTCCGATGCGTTTTTGCAAAGCTTGTTGGAAGCCCTTCAGCAAAATCCGAAAACAGAGGTTACCGTTGATCTGCTCAAGCAGCAAATCAGTTTTATGGGAAAGGCTGAACCGTTTGAGATCAACGCCTACAAAAAAGAATGCCTGATAAACGGGTATGATGATATCGATTACCTGTTGAGTTTGACGCAAGAGATTAGAGAATTTGATGTAGCGCACTAAACTGGTTCCCAGTTTCCTGTTGCCGGTAACTGGCAACTCGCAACTGGTACCAAAAAGGAAAACAACGTGAAGAAAAAGATAGTTATTCTGCCCGGAGACGGTATCGGCAAAGAAGTAACGACAGAAGGCAAAAAGGTATTGGAAAAAATTGCTGAGTTGTTCGAACATCAGTTTGAATTTGATGCGGCCGTTATTGGTCACGATGCCATTGAAGCTACCGGCAATCCGTTACCGGACGAAACCTTAACGAAACTGAAGAGCTGCGATGCGATTTTGTTTGGAGCGGTAGGGCATCCTAAGTATGATAATGATCCTACTCTTAAGGTTCGACCTGAACAAGGTTTATTGAAGATGCGCAAGGAGCTGGGTTTGTATGCCAACCTGCGCCCCATCAAGTTGTTCGATGAATTGCTGGAAGCCTCCAGTATTAAACCGGAAATTTTAAAAGGTTCCGATATCTTATTCTTCCGCGAACTGACCGGTGATGTATACTTCGGTGAAAAAGGAAGAAAAGATGAGGGCAAGACAGCGTACGATCTGATGATCTACCAGAAATATGAAGTGGAACGCATTGCTCACAAAGCCTTTCAGGCAGCCCGCACCCGGAAAAAGAAAGTTACCTCGGTCGATAAAGCCAATGTTCTGGAAAGCTCCCGACTATGGCGTGAAGTGGTGAATGAAGTCAGTAAACAATATCCGGACGTAACCCTGGAACATCAATTTATTGATTCCGCGGCTATGAAGCTGATTCAAAACCCGAGAAGTTTTGATGTGGTTCTTACCGGCAATCTGTTTGGGGATATTCTGACCGATGAAGCTTCGCAGATTGCGGGTTCGATGGGTATGCTGGCATCCGCTTCGGTAGGCGATACGGTAGGCTTATACGAACCCATTCACGGAAGCGCCCATGATATTACGGGCAAAGGTATTGCTAACCCGTTAGCTTCTATTTTGTCGGCAGCGCTGTTGCTGGATATCTCACTAGGCTTGAAAAAAGAAGCGGAAGTAGTCATAAGCGCGGTTGAGCAAACGTTGCAAGCCGGCTATCGCACTGCTGATATTGCTGATGCTAAAACATCGAAAGATAAAATTCTGAACACCCAGCAAATGGGAACCCAAATAGTAAATGCGTTAAAGGAGGTTGCCCGTTACACATCACTGGTAACCAGCAACCCATAACCGGTAACTAGTTAAACCATGAGTAAAAAAATTCAAATCTTTGACACTACACTTCGCGATGGCGAGCAAGTGCCCGGCTGTCAGCTCAAGACAGAAGAAAAAATTATCATTGCCCGCGAGCTTGAGCACCTGGGGGTGGATGTAATTGAGGCTGGCTTTCCTATTTCCAGTCCCGGAGATTTTCTATCGGTAGTCGAAATCTCCAAAGCGGTAACGGAGCCGGTGGTGTGCGGATTAACGCGAGCCAAGAAAGAAGACATTGATGTGGCAGCTGAAGCCCTGCATCATGCCAAACGTGGACGGATACACACCGGCATTGGCTCCAGCGATGTGCATATCAAGCATAAGTTCCGCAGCACGCGTGAGCAAATTCTGGAGCAAGGCGTGTGGGCAACCCAATATGCCAAGGCAAAAGGGTACGAAGTGGAGTTTTATGCCGAAGATGCCGGCCGTGCTGATCTTGAATTTCTGGCTAAACTCATTGAAGCGGTGATTGCGGCCGGTGCTGATGTGGTGAACATTCCGGATACAACCGGGTACTGTTTACCACACTTGTACGGTAAACGGATTCAGTACCTGGTGGAAAATGTAAAGAATATTCATCAGGCTGTTATCTCCGTGCATTGCCACAATGATTTGGGATTGGCTACCGCCAATACGATTGCCGGGTTGATTAACGGTGCCGGTCAGGCCGAAGTAACTATTAATGGCATTGGTGAGCGGGCGGGCAATACTTCACTCGAGGAAGTCGCCATGATTTTACAAACTCACAAAGACCTGGAATTGTATACCAACATCAAGTCGCAGAAAATCTATGCCCTTAGCCAATTGGTATCGAGTATGATGCGCATGCCGGTGCAAGCCAACAAGGCAGTGGTCGGTAAAAATGCGTTTGCGCATTCTTCCGGAATTCACCAGGATGGATTTCTGAAACATGCCGAGAACTATGAGATTATGAATCCGGCTGATGTGGGGGTTCCCTCCTCTTCGATTGTACTCACTGCCCGCAGTGGCCGTGCCGCACTAAAGCATCGCCTTGAGTTGTTGGGCTATCATGTGGCCGGTGATGATCTGAATACTATTTATGAAAGCTTCTTGGTGGTAGCCGATGAGAAGAAGGAAGTGAATGACGGAGATCTGATTATGATTGCCACCAGCATGCCGGTATTGGCCAAGCCCTAATTGGGATTGACACGAACCGAGAGCTTTTCATAGATTTAGTCTGTGAAAAGCTTTTTCATTTACTAGCGGAATGAAATTCAAACTGATCCTACTTACTTCATGACGCTAAAGCCCTGGGTAAAAAATTGGCTGCAACGGCTTCGCAAACTGGTGATTACCCTAGTGGTACTCCATCTGGTCTACCTGGTGGTCTTACGTTGGGTCGATCCGCCCATAACGATCACGCAACTCAACAATTGGATGAGCGGTTATGGATTAAAGCGTGATTACATCGATTTTGATAAGATGTCACCCAACATCCGGCTGGCCGTTATGGCTTCAGAAGATCAGCTGTTTCCCGACCACAATGGCTTTGATTTGAAAAGCATTAAAAAAGCGTTGGAGCGTAACAAGAAAAGCAAACGAATCCGGGGTGCCTCTACCATTAGTCAGCAGGTGGCCAAGAATGTATTTCTTTGGCAAGGGCGGAGTTGGTTTCGCAAAGGGCTGGAAGTCTATTTCACCTTCATGATTGAATTACTGTGGCCGAAAGAACGGATTCTGGAAATGTACCTGAATGTGGCCGAGATGGGGAAAGGAATCTTTGGAATAGAAGCAGCTGCCCGAACCTATTTCAAAAAGCCAGCCAGTAAGCTAACCCGAGCTGAGGCAGCCCGCATAGCTGCCTGTTTACCCAATCCCAAAAAATATAAAGCTGAACCGGCTTCTCCTTACGTGGCCAGGCGCACCTCGTGGATCTTAAATCAAATGAATAATCTGGAGGGCGATGAAGATGTGGCTAAACTTTTAGAAGTTCCTTCCGATAAGAAGACAAAAAAGAAAAAGAAGTAGCTTTATTTTTTAGTCAGGCTCTCCACCACTACCAGTACAAAGTCCTTTACTTTTACAAAACCTTTGCCGTATTCGGCTTCGTATTTATCGGTAATCCCCAGACCGTATTTCTTCCGCCTTTTTTGTCCTATAGACACCTTCGCAAGAATCGGGTTGAATCCGGGTTTCCACGTCCGGAAGTTTGTGTCGACAAAAAACTTTAGCTTTATGATGATGACGGCCGGTTCCGATTTCAATTATCAACGAATTGAACACGCTATCCAATACCTGGAACAAAACTTCAATCGCCAGCCCGAACTGGAAGAAGTAGCGGAAAAGGTTCACCTTTCTCCGTTTCATTTTCAACGTTTGTTTTCAGAGTGGGCCGGCATTAGCCCCAAACGATTTTTACAATACCTGACCGTTGATTTTCTGAAGGCCAAACTCAATCAATCTAAAAACCTGGTGGAGGCTGCCGAATCTGCCGGGCTCTCGAGTCAATCGCGGGTGTACGATCTGTTTACCACGTTGGAGGCGGTAACTCCGCAGGAATATAAATTGCGGGGCGGGGGTATTACCATTCGGTACGGGTATCACGATACCCCGTTTGGTCATGCTTTGTTGGGGGTTACCGAGCGCGGTGTCTGCTGGCTTTCGTTCATCAATACCGATGAAGATCCGGAAAATCAGTTGGCGCAACTAAAAGAACACTGGTACAACTCTCTCTTTTTCCAAGACCAGGAGTTAACCCGAACTTTTATTGATAAAATCTTTCCCAGCAAGAAAAGCCCTGAACGCGAAAAGATCCATCTGCTGGTAAAGGGTACCAACTTTCAGGTTAAGGTTTGGGCGGCCTTGTTGAAATTACAACCAGGACATGTTACTACGTATCAGGAAATAGCAGGTCAAATTCAAAACCCGAAAGCACTGCAAGCCGTGGGCTCTGCGGTAGGTTCCAATCACATTGCCTACTTGATTCCCTGTCACCGGGTTATTCGCAAGGATGGAATACTGGGCGAATATCGCTGGAATGCGGTACGAAAAAAGAGCATACTGGGCTGGGAAATGGCCAAAACCGAACAGCTGTAATAGCGCTATAATCCGTTCATAAATTATCGGCACTTTCATGCAACTTTCTTTTATTTAAGAAGTATCTATAAGATATTGTCTTAAATCCCTAACAGCATGATACGCAGCTTCTTCAAAATTGCGCTTCGCAACCTGATCAAGAACAAAGGATACACGTTCATTAACATTGCCGGGCTGGCCACCGGAATGGCTGTGGCCTTGCTGATCGGATTATGGATCTGGGACGAGCTCACCTTCAATCGTTACCATAAAAACTATGATCGCCTTGCCCAGGTATGGCAACACAATGAATATAATGGAGTGAAGGGTTCGCAAACCGCCAACCCCTACGTGATGGCGGAAGAGATTCGCAACAACTTCGGCAGTGATTTTAAGTATGTGTTGCAAAGCACCTGGAACTTTGGGCGAATCCTGACAGCCGGTGAAAAGAAATTCAATTATTCGGGCATGTACTGGGAACCACAAGTCCTTGACATGCTGTCGATCAAATTAATCCATGGCTCTGCCGCAGATGCGCTGAAGGATCCGCATTCCATTCTGCTGTCAGAAACCGTAGCCAAAGCTTTATTTGATGACGCTGATCCTACCGGAAAAACCGTAAGGGTCAGTAACAAAACCGATGTTAAAGTGACCGGGGTTTACGAAGACCTTCCGCACAGTTCCACCTTTCGCGACATGCGATTTATTATGCCTTGGGATTTATACATCATCGAAAACGAGTGGATAAAACGAATGGATAATCCCTGGGGCAGCAATTTTACACAAACCTGGGCTCAGATTGCCGAGAATGCGGATATGGAACTGGTATCGGCAAAAATTATCGATGTAAAATTAAACAAGGTGGATGAAGGTGGCCGCAGATACAAACCGGAAGTATTTCTTCATCCCATGAGCAAATGGCATTTGTATTCCGACTTCCAGGAAGGTAAAAACGTAGGTGGCCGGATTGAGTTTGTGTGGATGTTCGGTATCATCGGCACGTTTGTTTTGCTACTGGCCTGCATCAACTTCATGAACCTGAGCACGGCCCGCTCCGAGAAACGCGCCAAAGAGGTAGGCATTCGCAAATCCATTGGCTCCATGCGCTCACAATTGATTTACCAGTTTTTCTCTGAATCAATGGTAGTGGCCGTGCTGGCCTTTGTCGTTTCCATAGGCCTGGTTTATATCGCCCTGCCCACCTTTAATGAAGTGGCTGGAAAAAAACTCACTCTGCTTTGGAGCAGTCCGGTTTTCTGGTTGGTGGGTCTCGGATTTAGTTTGATCACCGGGCTTGTTGCGGGAAGTTACCCTGCCTTGTATCTCTCCTCATTCCAACCGGTCAAAGTATTGAAGGGTACATTTCGGGTGGGTAAACTGGCTTCCTTACCCCGGCAGGTTTTGGTGGTGTTGCAGTTTACCGTTTCCGTTACACTAATCATTGGTACGATTGTCGTATTTCGGCAGATTGAATTCGCCAAGAACCGGCCGATCGGTTATGACCGGAATGGGCTAATTAATGTGTACTTGCAAACACCTGACATTCACCAACATTTTGAAGCTGTCCGCCATGAATTGATCAGTCAGGGTGCCATTGTTGAAATGACGGAGGCGGGTAGCCCCACCACCCAAGTGTGGAATACCAATGGCGGCTTTACGTGGAATGGCAAAGATCCGGCCCTGGCCGTAGATTTCCCGAACAACGGGGTAAGCCATGAGTTTGGAAAAACGGTAGGTTGGAAATTCAAAGCGGGTCGTGATTTTTCGCGTGAGTTTGCGAGTGACTCCAATGCCTTTGTCATCAATGAAGCGGCTGCAAAATTTCTGGGCTTTGAAAATCCCATTGGCGAAACCCTGACCTGGAATGATGAACCCTATACCATTATCGGAGTAATTGAAGATATGATTATTGAATCTCCGTACGAGCCCGTTCGGGCTTCACTATGGCATATTGAACGAGATGACAATGAGAATCTCGTTATCCTGAAACTCAATCCAGAGGTAAGTGCTCATGAGGCCCTTGAAAAAATTAAAACGGTATTCATGAAAAATGATCCAGCCTCGCCCTTCAGTTACGAGTTTGTGGATGTGGAGTATGCGCGCAAGTTCAGTGATGAAGAGCGGATCGGTAAACTGGCCAGCTTCTTTGCCGGGTTGGCCATCTTCATCAGTTGCCTGGGAATTTCCGGACTGGCCAGCTTTGTCGCGGAGCAGCGGACCAAGGAAATCGGAGTTCGCAAGGTGATGGGAGCTTCGGTGGTCAATCTCTGGGGATTACTTTCCCGGGACTTTGTGTTTCTGGTAGCCTTGTCCTTGCTGCTCGCCATGCCCATGGCCTGGTATTTTATGAACAATTGGCTGCAGAAATATCAATATCGCAGCGACATGGCCTGGTGGATTTTTGCGGCCTCCGGAGTGGGTGCTTTGTTGATTACCTTGCTTACCGTCAGCTATCAATCCATTAAAGCGGCCATGGCCAATCCGGTTAACAGTTTGCGTACCGAGTAGACATTCTTCAGAATGAACCCATTCGAAGTTCACTCATTTACGCTTTCGGCAACTAAATCCGAAACTATTACTGCCGAGTTGTACAAACCTGCTGCCGCAAAATGTGTGTATGTATTGGCACATGGGGCTGGGGCCAATATGCATCATGCGTTCATGAAAGAGTTGGCCGCTGAACTGGCACCCTGGCGAATTGCAACCTTGCGTTATAATTTTCTGTACACCGAACAAAAGAAAAAACGACCCGATTTTCCGGCTGTTGCACACCAGGCTGTTGCAGCCGCTATCGAAAAAGCTCATGCGCTGTTTCCTGCTCTGCCGGTTATTGCCGGAGGAAAATCGTTTGGCGGAAGAATGACTTCGCAATTTCTGTCTGATCACCCACTCCCTTATGTTAAAGGAATTGCGTTTGTGGGATTCCCGTTGCATCCGGCCGGGAAACCCTCAACGGAACGGGCCGATCATTTGAAAAAAATTACGCTGCCCATGTTGTTTTTACAGGGCTCGCGTGATGCCTTGGCTGAGTGGACTTTGCTTGAAGGAGTGTGTAACCATTTGCCATCGGCTACCCTGGTTCGGTATGAAGGTGCCGATCACAGTTTTAAAGCTGCGGGACAAAAGCTTATACCCATACTGGCTGCTGACCTTAGCCGGTGGATTGATTCCTTGGCTTAGTCAAAAACCAGAAATCCAAATTTTTGGTAGTCGTGAAAGTTGGTGCGGGTTTTTTGCCACGACCAATAAGACGGGCCAGCATCATAATCGATTCGATAAAAATTACAACGCCAATACATTCCCTTTTTGGGTGGAACCTTGTCAAGAGGTTTTAACAAGGCATACGGGATGAAGAACTCTGCAGTCCATGCCTTTTCCGAAATTTTAGTGGCATGTCGTGTTTTTCGCTCGCCTTCATAATGCCACGGTAGCCAACCCAGGAAATTTCCGTTTGAGTTCGGCACCAGAATCGGTAGCTCATAATTATGGGGCGATAACTCGTATTCGAAATACAAGGGTTTAGCTTCATCGGTCCAGAAAAAAATCTCCACCACATCTTCGTTATATAAATCTGTAAAATCGGCCCGAAGCGTGGAGGTAATGACTTCGTCTTCGCAGTAAAACAATCCGTAGATGCCGGTGGTCGAGTATAATAATTTAGCCTTTGTTTCATACAACTTCTCGCCTTTTCGATGCGGCACTAACACCCAGTCCGCTGAACTCCAGGAAGGAGCCGTTCCATCGCCAGTCAGTTCAAAGTCAGAGGTAGCTGAAATTTTCAGGGTATTAGATTCGGATTTCTGACTCCACCCAAACCATGGCAGGAACACTCCCGCTAAAAATAAGCCGCTCTTCATAAGTTTCGTTCGCATGTCAAGAGTAAATGACAGTTTCTCCCTTCAATTTACCTAAATTGATTGAGTTCATGAACCCTTTACCTATGTGGCGAATTCTATTTCTCCTGATGTGTGTGGTTGTAGCCGAGGCCCAACCCAGAATTATTGTTATTGGTGCACACCCGGATGATTGTGATCTCGATGCCGGGGGTACGGCCATTTTACTTTCACAGGCCGGATATGCGGTTAAATTTCTCTCCGTTACCAATGGCGATGCCGGCCACCAACGCGAAGGAGGTGGCGCCTTGGCAAAACGCAGAATAGCTGAAGCCCAGGAAGCCGGTAAACGATTTGGAGTTACCTATGTTGTACTGGACAATCATGATGGCGAATTGCTACCCTCCCTCGAAACTCGTTTGCAGGTGATCCGGGAGATTCGCGAATGGAATGCCGATGTCGTGATTGCTCCCCGGCCTAATGATTATCACCCTGACCATCGTTACACGGGTATTTTAGTACAGGATGCCGCTTACATGGTAGCCGTGCCCAATGTGGCCCCCGATACCCCGCCATTAAAAAAGAATCCGATCTTTCTGTACTCCCAGGATAATTTTCAACGACCCAATCCCTTCCGTCCGGATATCGCGATCGATATTACTTCGGTGTTTGATCAAAAAGTGCATGCGGTCAGTGCCCATGAATCGCAAGTATACGAATGGCTACCCTGGATTGGTGGCTATGAAGCTGAAGTCCCAAAAAATCCTGCCGACCGAAAGAAATGGCTAGCCTCCCGCTATACCTACCCATTACGGGCCGATGTAAAAGCGGCATTGGAGAAATGGTATGGACCTGAACGTGCAGGAAAGGTGAAGTTTGCTGAGGCCTTTGAGATTTGCGAATATGGAACACAACCCTCTCCAGAAGATATCAGGCGGCTGTTTCCCATGTTGAACAAGTAGTTATCGTTCGTACCGACCTGTTTTTTCCTTCAAAAAAATGCGATAGACAATAGCGTTGCCAAATTGAGTAGAAGTACGATGGGTTGACATGGGTCCCATCCGCATTCCATGACTGGTTTCGCTGGGCACTAATGGCATCAATTTTTCGGATAAGGTATCGAGGGCTTTTGTTGCTGCATCTCCCGCTAACTCTTCAAATACACCCCAGGCAATAACGCTTTGCCACTTTGAAATGGAGGTCATCTCATCCACTTCAAAGCAGCACTCCGGGTTTATGCGAAGGAAATCAATTTTCATTCCTTCAGCCGTATGACCAATCACATAGCCATTTTCATACACATAGGTAATGGGCACTACATACACCTTGCCTTCCGAAACAGTTCCGATCCGACCAATCACATTTCGGCTGAGTACAGCTTCAATCTCTTCCCTGTTTAATTGACCCAACATGGCTGTTGGAAGTTAAATTTTCAATAGCCCCATTTCTTCATCACCTCAAAATTCTCCTTCATGCATTGCAGCGGGGTTTTTCCCTGATACGATTCCTGCTCAATAATAAAGTGAATAGTTCCGCCTGATTGACGGCACAAATCAATAACCTCTTTCACATTCACAATACCGGTACCCAAAATCGTGCTCTCATATTTTTCGTGCCCACCGGCAGCTGCGATCTCGTCTTTCACATGCAAGGATTCAAAACGACCCGGAAATTTATTGACGACATCCAACGCTTTAGCCCCACCATTATACAGGTTGCCGGTATCCAACTGCTGCATGACCAGGTTCGGATCTGTATTTTCAAGGATGATATCGTACAAGGTTTTATCACCGAACTTTTCACTGAATTCGAAATCATGGTTGTGATAACCAAACTTCATTCCTGATTTTTTACACAACTCCCCCGACTTATTGAAAATTTCGAGTTGCTTCATCAACGCATCCTTGGATTGCCGCACTTTTTGATCCATCCACGGGCTGATTACAAATTGCTGACCCATATAGGCCGCATCCTCCACCGTGTATTTCCAGGTATCCGTAAAATCCTTTTTGGCTTCATCCCAATGGGCTGGACCTAACACGGTATGTCCGCTGGGCATCGTCATTCCCAGGTCCGTTAAAATTTTCTTGAATTCAGCGGGCGTCCAGCCATAAAACTTACGGTTGACGTAATTGGCGTGCTCTACATGTTGGTATCCCATTTTAGAAAGTTCCTTCAAGGTACCGAGCGGATCCGCTTTCATTTCATTGCGGACACAGTAAAGCTGCATGCCCAAAATCTGCGGCTTGGCATTGGTTGCAAAAAGGGACGAAGAAAACAAGGAAGTACCGGCTACGGCCAAAGCACTTTTTTTGATAAAATCTCTGCGTGAAGGATTCATAGGTAGTGATAATTAATAGGTATCAAGGTAAGGAATTGCGCGGCATCAGACAATGATTTTATACCAGTGGCACCCGTAGTTTATAGGATTAAAAATAGACGATAATCCTAAATCGACTGATACGCTGCCTCGTAATGGCTTATCAGGCTGGCCCAGTCAAAGGCTGAAGAATAGCTTTCTACATTGTTTCGCTGCATAATTCTACTTCTGCGATCCTGTTGAAGAAACTTATAAAGAAATGAGGCCAATTGGCGTGCGCTCCAGTCAAAGGTGCGCTTGCCGCGTTCCACCACAAACATGCCGCCCTTTTCATGATCGGGCATGTTGCGCAACAAGTAATCTCCAAAACCACTCAAATCGCTGGTCACTGCGGGCACTCCACTCGCCATGCATTCCAGCGGGGTATACCCCCAGGGTTCATAGTAACTGGGAAAAATGCCGAGATGGCAACCCCGCACAAACTGACTGTAATCCATTCCAAATAACGGATTGGTTGAGTTGATGAAATCCGGATGATAGACGATCTTCACTTTATCTTCCTCACGGTTCAACAAATTTCTGCGAACTAAAAACTGCAGAATTTCATCGGTGTCTTCATTCACCAGTTTATGGGTTACTGGCAAGGGCATCTTTTGACTCTTCCATGATTGGATGGTTCTGCGATACCGGAGTTTCCAGTATTCATCCACAAAATCATTGAGGGTCGGTAATCGATGATCTTGCCGCATGGTACTTTCAAAAAATAATCGCTTACCTACCTGGCGTTGAATCGCTTCACAGGTTTGCCGGATCTCCTCCATGACCGCCCGCGATTGGAGCACCTCCGGTTTGATGCTGTAATACTCGCGCTTGGTTACAAAAAACATGACTACCGTGAGATCCGATTTCTCGGCTTTCAGCTGTTGATTCAAATGAACGAGCGCTTCCAGCGTTAGATCAAATCCTTTGTTCTTATACTCGTACCGGCCCGAGGTAAAAAAATACATCGTCTTATCCAGGTCAAAAGAATAGGAACTGAAAAAGTGACCCATCACGAACTGATGAATCTGTTCTTTGTAAGTCGAGTGCAGATTTTGAAATTCATGCAGCGCTTCAAACCGCTGAATGTTCAGTCCGTTGGGCAAAATAAAATCAGGCTTTCTGCGCAACAGGTGCTTGCATTCCCGTGCCGTGACATCACTAACGGTAGTCATCACATCGCAACTCTGCGCGCACCCATATTCTATCGCGGCTTCGGTCACCACGCCAAACTTGGCCGCTTCGTCTTCCCACTTGAAAAAAGGTAAATGGGCATAAAATAATGGTGAGTTGATGGCCAGATGGCGGCCCAGCTGCGTGGCATGAGTGGTGAAAATGGTTTTCACCGGCATGCGTTCCTTTTTAATATCCAGAATCGGAAGTCCGGCCATCCATTCGTGGAAATGTGCTAATACCCGTTGATCGCGATTGATTTTGACCAACTCATCCAGAAATAATTTGGTGAGATAAGCGAATCCAATCACCTGATCAATCAATTCATTTTTATCAGGGGTACTGATTTGATGGTTTTTCCAAAGCAGATACTTGACCACGCTTAATGCCTTCTCCTCAATTGCCTTTGGATTTAACAATAACACGCGGGGTTTTCCGGTGATTAACCATTCTGCATAAATAACATCGTATCCGCGTTTTCTCAGATTGGTGGCTGCCAGTCCGAAAATGTCAGCTGAATCATCCAAGGGCTCCAACTCGGCCAGAATATTTTTATTCAGGTAAGGCCCTAACATACAGAAGTGGCCGGTCCAGTTCTCCATCATTGCAGGTGCCTTCGATCGGATCACGGTATAAATTCCACCTACCTGATTACATACTTCCCAGGCTACCTCAATCAGCAATGCCGGGTTTGTATTCTTTGAAAGTTGAGTTCGTTTTGACATGGCTTAAGTCAAAGTGACTGAATGCACTTGTTTTCCGATCAATTTAATGACAAAATTTCTGAAAAACCCAATTCAACAGGGCTGGATTCGAATTTGTTGCGCAGGCTTATGTAATCATATATCACCATGAACTTTGAAAAATTCACCATAAAATCGCAGGAAGCTTTACAGAAGTCGGCTGAAATTGCCAGTTCACGACAACAACAGGCCATTGAACCCGGCCATTTACTGAAAGCGATTCTGGAAACCGATGAAAATGTTTCGAATTATGTGTTCAAGAAGTTGAACATCAATTCTGCCATTCTGGAAAGTAAGCTCGATGAAATCCTGAACGCCTATCCTCGGGTTTCTGGTCAGCAGCCCTACCTCTCATCTCCTACCAATACCATTTTACAAAACGCTGAAAAGGAGTTACGTGAGTTTAAGGATGAATACATCGCCATCGAACATTTACTACTGGCCTTTTTGTCGACTAAAGACAAGGTATCGACCCTTATGAAGGATGTGGGATTTGAACGAGCGACCTTATTAAAGGCCATCAAGGAATTGCGAGGCGGAAGTAAGGTTACCGATCAGAATGCTGAAACCAAATACAAATCGCTGGAGCGATACTCCAAGAATTTAAATGAGCTGGCGAAAAATGGAAAGATTGATCCAGTTATCGGCCGTGATGAGGAGATCAGACGTGTACTGCAGATTCTATCGCGCAGAACTAAAAATAATCCCATCCTTTTGGGCGAGCCGGGTGTTGGCAAAACAGCAATAGTCGAAGGCATGGCCCAACGCATCGTTAATGGCGATGTACCGGAAAATCTGAAATCGAAAACCCTGGTATCGTTGGATATGGGGTTATTGGTGGCCGGAGCAAAATATAAAGGCGAGTTTGAAGAACGATTGAAATCTGTCATTAAAGAAGTGACCGATTCCAATGGTGAGATTATTCTTTTCATTGACGAGATCCACACGTTAATTGGAGCGGGAGGTGGAGGGGAAGGCGCGATGGATGCGGCTAACCTGTTGAAGCCAGCACTAGCCCGGGGCGAACTTCATGCCATTGGCGCAACCACCCTGAAAGAATACCAGAAATACATCGAAAAAGATAAAGCCCTGGAAAGAAGATTTCAGGCTGTGATGGTAGATGAACCCACGGTGGAAGACTCGATCTCCATTTTGCGCGGCATAAAGGATAAGTATGAGTTGCACCATGGTGTGCGCATTAAGGACGATGCCGTGATTGCCTCGGTGGAATTATCGAGCCGCTATATATCCGATCGTTTCCTTCCCGACAAGGCAATTGACTTGATGGATGAGGCCGCATCGAAATTACGTCTGGAAATGGATTCGTTACCGGAAGAGTTGGATGAACTCAACCGCAAGATTATGCAACTGGAAATTGAGCGTGAGGCCATCCGCAGAGAGAAGGACAAAGACAAAGAAGTACTGCTCACGAAAGAAATTGCAGAGTTAAACGAAAAGCGCAATACCCTGAAGGCACAATGGGAAAATGAAAAATCTATTGTGAATAACCTGCGCCAGGAAAAAGAAAACATTGAACACCTAAAGGTTGAAGCCGAGCACGCAGAAAAAGCTGGCGATTATGGTAAGGTGGCTGAAATCCGATATGGTAAAATCACCCAAGCCGAAAAAAATCTGAAAGATTTGCAGATCAAAATGAAGGAAATGCAGGGCGAGCACTCTTTGTTAAAAGAAGAAGTGGACAGTGAAGACATAGCCGAAGTGGTTGCTAAGTGGACCGGAATTCCGGTTTCCAAAATGTTGCAAAGCGAGCGTGAAAAATTACTGCACCTGGAAGAAGAACTGAGCAAACGGGTGGCCGGACAAGAAGAAGCTATCCGGGCATTGAGCGATGCCGTACGCAGAAGCCGTGCCGGATTGCAAGATCCTAAGCGCCCAATCGGCTCATTCATTTTCATGGGTACAACGGGTGTGGGCA
>ERZ1066115.66-NODE-66-length-40248-cov-14.889284_pt1 | contig 40248 bp, 33 predicted proteins | sample MGYA00382762_ERZ1066115 | MGnify/ENA primary metagenome ERZ1066115 (study PRJEB33369, sample SAMEA5778345) | biofilm metagenome | biome: Industrial cooling water; feature: Water cooling tower basin; material: Biofilm | place: United Arab Emirates | collected... | reverse complement strand
TTCAGGCGCGGCCGACCGCAGCCGGTGCGAAGACGGCCGCGCCCGGCGCGGCGCGGGACGAGAGCGGCAAGCAGGCGAGCGCGAGGGCCGGCGGCGCGGCGCCGGGGAGCCCGGCGGGCAAGTCGGGGAGCCCGGCGAATAGCCCGGCCGGCGCGGCCGAAACGCCGGCGGGCGGCTCGACGCGGGTCGCCGCGGCAAGGCCGGCGGGCGGCTCTACGGCCGGCGCGGCGCGGACGGCGGTAGGGACGGCGGCCAAGGCCGATAAGCCGGCGGCGCGAAGGCCGGCCGCATCGCGGGCTGCCGCCGCGGCTCGGTCGCCGGAGCCCGCGCTTCGGGCGACCGCTCCGGCTAAGCCGGTCTCGCCCGCGCCGGCTCGGCCGCGGTCGACGGCGGCCCGGGAGCCGGAGGCCGCGCTCACGCGGGCGCCGACCCGGCGCCGCCGGGCGGCCCTGGCGCCCGCGGCGGGCCGCGACGACCCCGCCCTGCCGCCGCGCGTGGCCGGCGGCTCGATCTCGGACCGCATCAGGAAGCTCTCGGGCAAGGCCTACGACGTCTATCGGGAGATATTCCTGGCCAAGCTCAGGCCGCACATACGCTTCCGGCTCGTAAAGGCCAGGACCAAGGCCTCGGGCGGCGGCGAGCTGAACCGGGCGGAGAACCTGGTCTACGAGTTCATGGCGGGCAACTACGCCAACCCCTACATGGACTGGGCGGCCAGCGAGCATAAGGCTACGATAACGGAACTCGGGTTCGAGCTGCCGAGCCTGGATGGCATAATAGAAGATTGTTATAAGACGATAGCTAAATAGAACTGGCCGCGGGCGGGCGGCCGGGCGCCGCCTAGCCCCCGGCGCCGCCTAGCCCCCGGCCACGCCTAGCCCCAGGTCGCCGGGCCGCCGGGACATAACGGAGCCGGCCGGGCGCCTAGCTCCCGGCGCCCTCGGGCCCCCGGCGCCGCCGAATTGCCGGGCTCGGGCTTAGAGCGGCGTGCGGCCGCGCAACGAGCGGGCCAGGGTCAAGCGGTCGGCGTACTCCAGGTCGCCGCCCACGGGTATGCCGGTGGCCAGGCGGCTCACGCGCGCGCCCAGGCCCTCCAGCTCGCGCTTGACGTACAGCGCCGTGGTGTCCCCTTCCACCGTGGGGTTCGTGGCCAGTACGACCTCCTTCGCGCCCAGGCGAACGACGCGCTCGCGCAGGCGCTCCAGGCCCAGGGCCTCGGGCCCGACGCCGTCCAGCGGCGAGATAAGGCCGCCGAGCACGTGATAGAGCCCCTGGTACTCCCGGGAGGCCTCCAGGGTTAGCACGTCTTGGGCCTGCTCGACCACGCAGATCAGGCCGCGGTCGCGGACCGGCGAGCTGCAGACCGGGCAGGGATCGTCCTCGGTATAGGCGCCGCACTCCGAGCAGAAGCGCACGCGCTCGCGCAGGGTCGCGATGCGCTCCGAGAGGAGCTCGGCGTAGCTCGGATCCGCCTTTAAGAGATGGAAGGCCATGCGGGCGGCGCTCTTCTTGCCGATGCCCGGCAGGCGGGAGAGGAGGGTTACGAGCTCCTCCAGCGCCTTCATTTCGTCCCGCCGAAGATCGACGAGAGGTCGCCCAGGCCGCCGGCGGAGCGCGCCAGCTCCGACTGGAGGGTTTCCTTGACCTTGGCCGAGGCGTCGTTGTAGGCGGCGCGGACGAGGTCCTGCACCATGCCGCGCTCCTCGGGGGCCATGAGCTCGGGCGCTATCTCCACGGCCAGCATCTCCATGCCGCCGTTCAAGGTGATCTTAACCATGCCGCCGCCAGCCGATCCTACGGCCGTGACGGCGGCCACGCGGGCCTGGGCCTCCTGCATCTGGCGCTGGACGGCCTGCGGGTCGCGCAGCATCTTCATGATATCGTTCAGGTCCATGCGTACCTCCTACCATGTATCCGCTCGCCGGCCCGGGGACCGGCGAGCGCCGGCTCGGGCGCCGGCGATCCGCGGCGCCCGGCCGCCCGCTTACTCGGTCTCCCGGCCGGCGCCGTCGGCGGAGGCCGCGTAGCCGCCGCCGTCCCGCCGCCGCCGCGGCTCTATGCGCCGCCCGCGAAAGACCCGCTCCACGATGGCCGCCGGGTCCCCTGGCTCGTCCTCCGCGTCGTCGTCCGACTCGTCGCGGGCGCTCGGCCGCGCGGGCGCCTCGCGCGGGGCGGCCTGCTCGGCGGCCCGCGGCTCCACCTTGAGGGATCGGCCGCTTAGGTCGGCCACGCGCTTGGCGACCGCGGCGGCCTCGCCGAGCACGGTGGAGGCGTCGTAGCCGTTGGCGCAGGGGATGACGAGCCTGTCGCCCTCCACGAACCAGGCGCCGGAGCGCTCCAGGCACATGGACAAGACGAGTTTGCTCTTGGCCAGCGCCCCGACCACGGCCGCCTTGAGCGCCGCGCCGTCCAAGCCGTCGTCGGGCGCGCCGCGGGCCTCGTCGGGTCCGTCGGAGCCGGCGGGGCCGTCCCGCCCGTCGGCCGCGTACCCGCCGCCGTCGAGCAGGTCGTCATCGGGCGGGGCGATCGTGGCGGCCTGGCGGCCGACCGGCGCGGCGGCCGCGTTCGGGGCGGCCGCGGCGGGGCTCGCGGCCGCGACCTGCGCCGTGCCGGGCGTCGAGCCGGGACTCATCCCGGGAGCCGTCGCCGCCTCCGTCCGGGCGAGCGCCGCGCCGAGGGACGGGGCCCCGGGGGCGGCCCCGTCGGCTATCGCGGCCTTTAGGCGCCCGACGGTCCGGGCCAGCTCGGCGGGGTCGATATAATCGCGGATGGAGCAGAGCCTGGCTACGGCCAGCTCGAGCTCCCAGCGCGGGTTCACGCTATAGCGCATGTCGCGGTAGAGGTCCAAGAGGCCCGCCAGCATGCGCTCGGCCTGGGCTTGGCTCAGGGCCCCGACGACCGCGGGCGGGAAGGCCGAGCGGGGGTGGCCCAGGAGCGACTCGCGCTCGATCCCGGCCTTGAGCATGAGGAGGCCGCGGGCGTAGCCCACGGCGTCGTGGGCGAACTGCTCCACCGAGACGCCGGCGTCCAAGGCCTCGTCCAGCAGGGCCAGGGCCCCGGAACGGTCGCCGGCGACGGCCCTCTCCATGAGGGCGCCTAGGCGCTCGCTCCCCACCAGGCCCAGCTTGTCGCGTATGAGCGACGATCGTATCCGGCCGTCCGAGAAGCTGGCTACCTGATCGAACAGGGTGTAGGCGTCGCGGAGCGAGCCCGTGGCCTCCCGCGCTATCCACAGCAGCGCGTCGTCGTCGGCCTCTATGCCCAGGTCGTCGGCCGCGGACTTAAGGCGGGCCTTGATGGTCTCCAGGTCGATGAGGCGGAAGTTGAACTGCTGGCAGCGGCTCTTGATGGTGGCCGGGACCTTGTGCAGCTCGGTGGTGGCGAAGATGAACACGATATAGGGCGGCGGCTCCTCGATGGTCTTAAGGAGGGCGTTGAAGGCGCTGTTGGACAGCATGTGCACTTCGTCGATGATATAGATCTTGTGCTTGGACGAGTTGGGCGGGAAGAGCACTTCGTCCTTGATCTGGCGGACGTTGTCGACCGAGGTGTTGGACGCGCCGTCTATCTCGATCACGTCGAGGGCGGCGCCGCGGGCGATGGACGCGCAGGAGTCGCAGACGCCGCAGGGCTCGGCCGTGGGGCCGCGCTCGCAATTCAGCGAGCGGGCCAGGATGCGGGCGGTGCTGGTCTTGCCGCAGCCGCGCGGGCCGGAGAACAGGTAGGCGTGCGCGATGCGCCCCGTGGCGATGGATGCCTTGAGCGTCGCGGACACGAACTCCTGCCCGGCCAGGTCGCCGAAGCTCTGGGGCCGCTTGCGGGTCGCGGTAATCTCGTATGCCATGGCGCCGAGGATAGCACGCGCGGAGGTCGGAGGCAAGCTGAGCCCGGGCCGCGCGGCGATCGGAACCGGCGTCGCCATCGTCGCGCCGCCGTGAGGAACTGCCCGGCGACGAAAAAAAGCCCGCCCTCAAGCGATCGTAGCCAGGCTGACCACGGCACAGAAGCCGACCGCTTACCGTTGCTTCCTTCCGGACCTGGCGGAGTTAGGCGGCGACCGCTTGCGTGGGGCCTGGCTACGATGGCTCGAAGCGCGGGCTACGGAGAGGGGGGGATTCGAACCCCCGGTGCCTTTTGGGCACGCACGCTTTCCAAGCGTGGACCTTAAACCACTCGGACACCTCTCCAGATGTCGCATACGAAACGGAGAGAGGGGGATTCGGTTTTCCGCGCTCGCGTCCTGCTCGCGCGTAAAACCCGCCTCGCCCTCTTCCGGCGCCATCCGTGGCGCCTCTTCCTCCCGTTGGTCGGCGAGGGCTCGGTTCGAATCCCCCGTAGATAAACGGCATAGAAAAGGGCCCATTCAGGCGCTAGAAACACGAAACGGAGAGAGGGGGATTCGAACCCCCGGAACCCGCGAGGGTTCAACGGTTTTCGAGACCGCCCGATTCAACCGCTCTCGCATCTCTCCAGACGAAAAGGCCGAAAAAAAGGCCTTACGGCCTTCTTCTCGAGTCCTATGAGGCTAAGAGGATTCGAACCTCCGACCTTCAGATCCGCAATCTGACGCTCTATCCAGCTGAGCTATAACCTCGTATGTAAAAGAACGGGAGCCGCATCGACTCCAAACGCGTTATTTAAAGAACGGAGAGGGGGGGATTCGGTTTTCCGCGCTCGCGTCCTGCTCGCGCATAAAACCCGCCTCGCCCTCTTCCGGCGCCGTCCTTGGCGCCTCTTCCTCGCTTCGCTCGGCGAGGGCTCGGTTCGAATCCCCCATCGAGTTCGGCGAAGACGATTAGCCGTCCGTCGCGCTATTTTAAAGAACGGAGAGGGGGGGATTCGAACCCCCGGTACCCTTGAGGGGTACAACTCCTTAGCAGGGAGCCCGATTCGGCCTCTCTCGCACCTCTCCATTCGCAACCGGCGTCGTGTCGTCCGTACGGAGTAGGGGGGATTCGAACCCCCGGTACCTTACGGTACAACGGTTTTCAAGACCGCCTCCTTAAACCGCTCGGACACCACTCCAGACCGTGCCGGGACACCATAGAGAAAAGGCTCCGTATTGTCAATACCCCGACGTATCGACGCCGACGAAACGGGCTCGGCCGGCTGGCTTAACCTACCAGGTAGCGGCCTATCTCGGCGAGCTCGGGGAACTTAGACAGCACGGTAGGCCCCCGCCCCGCCTCCTCCTTGTCGATCTCCACCGCCTTGATGAAAAGCTTGTTCAAGGTGTCGGCGAGGATGTTCAGGTTGGAGCCGAAGTTGTTCACGACCATGTCCCGGAGCACGCGGTCCTGCGGCCCCATGCGCTCGGCCCCGGCTCCGTGGCGTAGCGCCTGCGAAGTCTGCTTCCGGGCGACGTTCACGAAACGGGCCATGGCCAGGATGAGCCTATAGAGCTCGTCGAGGTGGTAGCCCTGATAACGATAATTCGCCGACTTCTCCGTCAGCTCCTCGATGGCGTTCCACGCCGCGTTATCCAGGGGCAGGAGCGAGAGCGCGGCGCGCGTGAAGCGGTTCGAGATGTTCGTCCGATAGTGGTGCCCGATGGTCTCTATGATCGAGTACACCTCGGGATTCTTGACCTGCATCATCCTAGTATACAGCACTCGGGCCGATAGCGCTACGCCGATGCCCCGCGCTCCGGTTGCGCAAGCGGCCCCCCGAAGGCTACTCTGAGGCCATGATCAGCCCGACCCCGCGCCGAAGCGTTCCCGCGGCCGCCTTCGCGGCGGCCTGCGCCTTCGCCGCCGCGCTCGCCCTCGGAGGCTGCGGCCTCCTCGAGCCCGCCGTCGCCGTGATGTATACCGACGTGCCCGAGCTGGCCCTCTATGCGGCCGCGTTCAACGGCGCGCAGTCCCGCTACCGCGTGCACGCCGTGTACGAGGAGAGCGTCGCCGCCGCCCTAAGCCGGGGCGCCCTCAGGTCCCGCGCCGACGCGAGCCTCGTAGCCGGGCGCTTCCTCAAGGGAACCCAGGCCAAGGCGCAATACCAAGCGCTCGACCAGCTGTTCTCGGAGCTCTTGGTCAACCAAAGCGCCTTCTACCCCAGCCTGCTCGAACGGGGCGTCATCGACGGCCGCCAGCTCCTCCTACCCGTCTCCTTTAACCTGCCGCTCGTCCTCTTCCCCTCGGACCTGGACGCGTCGCTCGCGGATAACTTCGTCATCCGGCTCGACGAGCTCAAGTCCCTCGGGGCCGCCCATAACGAGCGGACGCGGGCCGGCGCGACCGCCAAGATGGGCTTCTCGCCGCGCTGGTATCCGGCCTTCATCTACGAGGCGCTTAGGCTGCACGGGGCCGAGTTCGCCGAGGCCGCGCCCCTCTCATGGAATCCGGCGGGCCTCGAGGCGGGCCTGAAGGCCTTGCGCGCCTGGTCGGACGAGGCCAACGGCGGGGCGGCCGCCGAGGACGATTTCAAGTTCAAGTATCTCTACGTCCCGCCGCATCGGTCGGTGCAGGAAGGGCGCATCCGCTTCGCCCCGAACGACTCGTCCCGCTACTTCCTCATCCCCGGCGAGCGCCGCGACAACCTATCGTTCCGCTGGCTTTCCAAGGACGGGACGGTCATGGTAGCCGACGACCCGGTCTACATCGGCATACCGCGCCGCGCGCGGGCCAAGAACGCGGCTGAAACCTTCTTAAAATGGCTCTATTCGGAGGAGACGCAGCGGGGCCTCTTGGAGGAAGCCAGGCGGACCCGCGCCATGGAATCCTCTTTCGGGATAGCCGGCGGCTTCTCGGCGCTGCGGACGGTGAGCGAGAAGTTCTTCCCGCTCTACTACCCCTCCCTGCTGGGCCGCATGCCGCCCTCCTCGCTCCTCCGCGTATCTCCGGCGCTGCCGAGCTCCTGGCCGGCCATGAAGGACGAGGCCATACTGCCCTTCCTGGAGGAGGCGTCGGGGGCCGCGCCGCCGGCCGACCTTAAGGCCGAGCTCGAGCGTAGGCTCTTGGCCTGGCAGAAGCGCCGCTCCGGCTCATAGCTCCGCGGCGGCCCGCTCCCAAGCCGTAAAGAACCCTTCGTAGTCGGCGGGCGTCGCGCAGCCGACGGCCATGGCCCTGAGGGCCGCCCCTCCGCGCAAGCCCTTTAGGTAGGCGCAGGCCTGCTTGCGGAACTCCACGCAGGCGGTCCGCTCGTCGTAATACTTAAGGGACAGGTCGAAATGGCGGCGCGCCGCGGCCAGGCGCTCGGCCGAACCGACGTCCGGCTCGGGCAGGCCCGCCATGGCCGCGCGGGCCCGCGAGAAGATGAAGGGGTCGCCCATGGCCCCGCGGGCGAACATGACCGCGACCGGCCCCGGCCCGCCGTCGGGGCGCGGCGAGAGGATATCGACGGCGTCGGCCGCGGAGAAGAGGTCGCCGGAGGCGAAGAGCGGCACCGGCAGCGCCGCGGCCAGGGTATAGAAGGCGTTGCGGTCGGCCTTGCCGGCGTAGCCTTGGGCCCGCGTCCGGGCGTGCAGGGTGATCGCGGCGGCGCCGCCCCTTACCGCGGCCTCGGCCGCCTCCAGGTAGTTGATCGACGACTCGTCCCAACCCAGGCGTATCTTTGCCGTGACCGGCAGGCCGCCCGACTCGACCATGGCGCGCACGATGGCCTCGATGCGGGCCGGGTCGCGCATCAGGGCGGAGCCCGCCCCCGTCTTGACGATCTTAGGCACCGGGCAGCCGCAGTTCAGGTCCAGGACCGCCGGCTTCCAGCGCTTGGCCACCATGGCGGCCGCGCGCCCGAGGGTCTCCGGTGAGGGCCCGAACAGCTGTATGGCGTATTCGCCCTCGGCCTCGTCGCGCTCCATGAGCACCTCGGTCTTGCCGGAGCCGCGGACCAGGGCCTCGGCGCTGACCATCTCGGTAAAGGCCAGGTCGCAGCCGCGCTCGGCGCACACGGCGCGGTAGGCGGCGTCGGAGTAGCCGGCCGTCGGCGCGAGGAAGAGGTTCCCCTTCGCCTTAAAGCTTCCGATATAGACGGGTCGATGTAGATCCATGCTCGCTCTCCCGGCGCTACGGCCGATGTCCCGGTCGCGCGGCCGGAAGGCGACGCGCCGAAAAAAGAGGCGGCCCCGTGCGGCCGCCTGATGAACGCGAATCCGGCCGACGCCTAGGGTTGCAGGCGGAAGAAGCGGCAGGCGTTCTCGTAGGTGGCCTGGGCGACGTCCTCGACCGGCAGGTCCAGGAGCATGGCCAATTCGTCGACCGTAGACGGCAGGTACTCGGGCTTATTGCGCTTTCCGCGGAATTTGGACGGTACCATGAACGGCGCCTCCGACTCCACCAGGATGCGGTCCAGCGGCAGCTCGCGCACCGTATCGTGCAGGTTGCGCGCGTTGCGATAGGTCAGGTTGCCCGCGAACGAGAAGTATACGTTCAGGTCCAGGGCGCGCCGGGCGTACTCGGCGTCCTCGGAGTAGCAGTGCAGCACCGCGCCGGCCGGCGGCATGCGGTCGCGCAGGACGTCCAAGACGTCCTTGCCCGCCTCGCGGTTATGGATGATGACCGGCAGGTCGTGCCTGGCCGCTATGTCGAGCTGGTCGATGAAGAGCTCTATCTGGCTATCCTTGTCGCCGTAGCGATGGAAGTAATCCAAGCCGATCTCGCCCACCGCCGCCACGCGGGGCAGCTTCAGGGCCTCTTCGAGCTTGGCGCGCCAGTCGCGCCCGGGGCTGGCCACCTCCGAAGGGGAGACGCCGGCCGCGAAGTAGACGTGGTCGGCCGTCTTTAAGTTCTCGTACACCTGGAAGAAGTCGGCCAGGCTATTGCAGATGCTGATGAGGCGGGCCACGCCGACCTGCTTGGCCTGCTGGCATACGAGGAGCTGTTCGATCGGGTCATCGTAGATGAGCCCGATGTGGGCATGAGTGTCGAAATAACGCATCTGTCTTCCATTGGGAATGATGATGAGGGAGCCCGTAACGGGTACCGTTAATCTAACACGGTACCACCGTGGCGTCAACAATAAGCCGCCGAGGCCCCGCCCCGCCCCGCCCGGGCCGTTTTTACGGCCCTAGGCCGTTGCGCGCCGCGCGTTCATCGAGTAATCTGATGGCATACGAAAAGGGCATAAAGTTCGGCCGGCGCGGCACACTAAGGGGTAATCATCATGGCGGGTAACGAGTTAGTCGTAGACGTAGCGAAGATCAAGAAGGCGGCGCACAGCGCCATACCGCTGACCATCACCACCTATACCCTGCCCCACGAGATCGAGGTCTATATGGAGTCGGTCCTCGAGGTCTTCCTCGGGGAGCTCGGCCAGGCCAAGATCAAGGACTACCTCGTCTACTGCCTGCGCGAGCTGGCGGTGAACGCCAAGAAGGCCAACACCAAGCGCGTCTACTTCGAGACCCGCGGCCTGGACCTCGCCGACCCGACCGAATACGAAGAGGGCATGAAGAGCTTCAAGAGCGACACCCTCGAGAACATCAACTATTACCTTCAGAAGCAGAAGGAAAAACAGTACTACATCAAGATCATCTTCCAGGCGCGCGGCTCCAACGTAACCCTGGAGGTCCGCAACAACTCGCAGCTTAACCGCACCGAGTACCTGCGCATCCAGGACAAGCTGGCGCGCTCGCGCAAGTACACTTCCTTAGAGGAGGCCATGGCGCAGGTCCTGGACTCCAGCGAGGGCGCGGGGCTGGGCCTGGTCATCCTCGTGCTCATGCTTAAGAAGATGGGCCTGGACGAGGACTGCTTCGACATACGCGTGGAGAACGGCGAGACCGTGGCCCGCATCACCGTGCCGGTGGCCGCCACCAAGATCGAGAGCCTCTCGACCCTGACCGACGAGATCGTCAAGCGCATCACCAGCCTGCCGCAGTTCCCGGAGAACATCCTGGCCATCCAGCGGCTGATCGGCGACCCCAAGAGCGAGATGATCGAGATAGCCAGGCACATCTCCACCGACCCGGCCATGACCGCGGACCTCCTCAAGCTCGTCAACTCCGCCCAGTTCATGCTGCCGCGCCGCGTCGACAATATAGTGGACGCGGTCAAGCTCGTGGGCCTCAGGGGCATCAAGAACCTGCTGTTCTCCTACGGCTCGCAGAAGATCTTAGGCGGCGAGCACGGCATGGACCAGAAGGCGCTCTGGGACCACAGCTACCGCTCGGCCTACTACGCCTACAACCTGGCCAAGAACTTCAAGCCCTCCAACCGCGCCCTGCAGGACGACGCCTACGTGGGCGGCATGCTGCACGACATGGGCAAGATCATCTTCAGCGCCGTGCATCCGCAGCTCCTGGAGCATATCCGCTCCTTCTGCCGGCAGAAGGGCATCGACGAGCGGACCTTCGAGGACCTCTCCGGCGGCATGAACCACGCCGAGATCGGCGCCCGGGTCGCCGAGAAGTGGAACTTCCCCGAGTCGCTCGTGGCGGCTATCAGGTACCACCACGAACCCGCCCTGATGACCACGGACCACAAGGACGTCGCCTTCACCGTGTACCTGGCCAACGCCTTCTGCGAGTACGAGCTGGGCGGCATGACCTTCGACCAGCTCGACAAGCTCGTGCTGCAGGACTTCGGTTTCCAGTCGGAGAAGCAGTTCGCCAAGACCGTGGAGCAGTTCGGCGAGGGCTTCCGTCAGGAGACGGTCAAGCAGCGCGAGGCGGCGCTCAAGAGCCGCTAAGCCTCCGCGGGCCCGGCTAGCGCCGGGCCTCGTTATCTAGAAGGCCTTTACCCCCGCGGCCGCCCAGGGACCGCGCTAAGGCCGCGAAGGCCACTCCGAGGGCCGCCGTGAGCGCGATCTGGTACCAAAGCCACACGGGCAAGCCCAGAGCGCCGGCCCGCGACCATGCCGGCTCGAAAAAACTCCACGGATCCAGGCCCAAGAGGGCGAGCGCGGCGAAGAGCGCGACCCAGGGGACGGCCCGTCGACGGATAGCGACCGGAACGGCGATCGCCGCGACGGCGGGTGCAGCCGGCGCTCGGTCCGCCGCGGCGCCCCGTGGATTCGAGAAGCGTCGCCATGCTCCCCGCGCGGCGTAGCCCGCCGCCAAGATGAGCGCTTGAACCCCGAGATTAAAGAAGACGGCCGGCACGGGCGGGGCGAAGGCCCCGGCGGCCTGCAGAGCCACCAGCGCCGCGCCGGCTAGGAGCGAGGCGACGGCCGCCCCGGCGCCGACGCCGGGCAGGTAGAGCGCCGCTAGGGCCGCCGGCGCCAGGCTGGCATAGCCGGGAAAGGCGGCCCGATTCAAGAACGAGAGCATGGCCTCCGGCGGGCGCAGCGAGCTTAGCCAAGCGACGAGGCCCAAGGCCGCCCCGGCCAGCGCCATGAGCCCGGCGCGCCCGGCTTCGGCCGACGCCTCGGTCGCCTCGGTCGACTCGGCGGTCGCGCCTCGCCTCGACCTCCGCGGCCGCGCCGGCCCGGCTCGGTCCGCGCCTAAGTCCCGTACGATCATGGTCGAGCACGAAAGCAGCTGGCTATCCATCGTGGACATCAGCGCCGCCAAGGCGGCTATCGAGAAGATCGGCCCGACGATCGGGCCGGCGTAGCGGGTGACGAGGAGGGTAAAGATGCCGTCGGCCGCCGCGCCCGACAGCCCGGGCGCCAGGGTCCTGCCCATCACGCCGATGGCGCTCATGGGCAGGAAAACTAGGAGCAGGACGAAGGGATAGGCGACCATCGACGAGAGCAAGGCGCGGTCGCCGCGCGCCGAGAAGAAGCGTTGCATAAAGTGCGGGAACATCGGGTCGGCCAGGCTCCATAAGAGGTAGTAGCCGGCCAGCGCCGCGAGGGGCAGGGAGCCGTCGGCCCCGGCTCGCGCCGACGCGCCGGGATCGGCCGCCGCGAGCCCGCCCGCCGCGATAGGCAAGCCCGCCGCGCCGGCCGCGCTGCCCGCCGCCGCGTACGCGCGGGCCACGACGACCGCCGCCGCCAGGCCCAGCCCGACCAAGGCGGCTAGTTGCAACGCGTCGGTCCGCACGACCGCGCGCATGCCGCCGCGAAAGACGTAGAGCGTCACCGTCGCCACGAGCAGGGCGGAGGCCAAGGCGGCGGGCAGGCCCGTAGCCGCCGCTATGAGGCGCCCGCCCGACGCGGCTTGGGCGGACAGATACGGCAGGGTATAGGCCAGGGATAGGCCGGAGAAGACGAAGCCGACTAAGCGCGAGCCGAAGCGGCCGGCCATGAAATCGCCCGGGGTCAGCCAGCCGTTCTCGGCCGAAAGCCGACGCAGGGGAATCCCGAAATAGGCGAAGGAGAGGGCCATGAACGCCGTGCCGAAGGCCATGGCCGGGAAGAAGGCCCAGCCGGTCCGGTAGGCGGCCCCCGAGACGCCGAAGACGGTAAAGGCCGAGAGGTTGGAGGCGGCGAGCGTGGCCAGGAGCGCGGCGCCCGAGAGGCGGCGCCCGGCGACGGCGAAGTCCTCCTGGCTGCGGCGCTCCCGGCGGCCGAGGGCGAAGAGCCCGCCCAGGGCCAGGAAAGCGAGGGTAACGACGGCTGAAAAACCCATCCAAGTCCTCCGTATGCGTGCGGAAGTAGGCTTGGATGGCCCCCTCGGGCCTACAGCGGACGCGCCCCGTCCGCGCATAGCCTGCGGCTGTCTTAATCCGGGCTTCGGGCGCGCGCCATTCGTAGCACGGCGGGCGCGCGGCTGTAAAGCCGGCGTACGGGACTCCGGCCGGCCGCCGGGCTCGGCCAGCCGCCGAGTTCGCGGCTACCGGGCTCGAACGGCTACCGGGCTCGCGGCCGCTGGGACCGCGACCGGGATCACGCCCGGCGCCCAGCGACCGGCGCCCGGCCCCCGGCGGGACGGCCTAGCTCCCGGCCGCCCCGAAGGCCCTTAAGAAGGCCATAAGGTATTGCTGGACGCCGCCGAAGTACTCGCGCTCCAGGAGGGCGCCTGCTTTCGTGATATATCGATAATGCCAAGGCTCAAAATCGTAACCTGTTATAGCTTCATATCCTTGAGGATACGAAAGGGAGAAGCCGAAGCGCCAGGCGCTCTCGGCCAGCCAACGCCCCTCCGGCATGGCGCCGAAGCCCGTCTCTATGGGCGAGAAATCGACCGCCGTTCCCAGCTGATGCTGGGAATGCCCCGGCCGCGCCGAGACCCGGTCGGCCGCCGCCTCGCCTAGCTGGCGCGCGTGCCTGGCGTAGACCTCCTCCTGGTACGCGTAGGAGCGGTAGCTCGAGCCGTAGACGAGCTTAAGGCCCGCGGCCCGGGCCTCGGCGTCCATCGCCATGAGACCCGCCATGACGGGCTCGCGCAGGCGCAGGTCGGCGCGGGTCCGGGCCAGGGGGTAGTCGTTCAGGGAGACGAGGTCGGCCGGCTCGTAATCCGCCGGCAGGGCATGGGCCTTGTCCACCAGGTCGAGGATACGTCCGAGCCGGGCGTCCTCCTCGAGCGCCTCGTTCAACAGGGCGACGAAGCGCGCCGGCGCGGCCAAATAGGCGGCGCGCGCTCCGGCGGCGGCATCGGCCGGCAGGCCGAAAGACGCGGCCAGGTCGAACGCGAGCGCGACCCGCTCGGCCAGGGGATCCTTCATGGGCGAGGGCTCCTTAACGGGCTCCGCGCCGGCCGCGGACGGGGCGGCCCGGGCCGAGCAGGCGGCGGCCAGGCCGACGGCCGACAGGACCAAGGCGCGGAATACCGCCCCGGCGACGCGGCCGGCGCGATGGGCGCGATGGGCGCGATGGGCGCGGCGCGGGCGTTCTACTGAAAAGCTAGTAGCCATGGCTAGACTCTAGACCGATACGCGGCGCGGCGTCCAGGCCGGGAAGGCCGTTGCCCCTCGGCGAGCGCCGGGGGTAGACTGGCCCGGCCCGGAGCCGCCGGGCGAGGAGCCCCCATGAGCCCCGAAGCCTTCAGGCGCTTCCGCGCGCTGCGCGACGAATTCCGCGCGCGGGTCGATACCTGGAACCAGGGCCTCCCCGGCCTGCTAGCCGCCCAAGAGGCCCTGGCCCGCGAGCTCGGCGAGGACGACTACCGCGTCGAGACCCCGGTGGTCTATAACCGCGCCTTGGACGAAGTCGGGGCGGACGCCGATATCGCGTGGATCGTCGTAGCCGACAATCCGGGCAAGCGCGAGCAGGAAGCCTGCGCGCAGCGCTACCTTATTGGCCGCTCGGGCCAGGCGACCGAGCGCTTCTTCCGCGCCGAGCTCGGGCTTGAACTGCGCGAGAGGGCCGTCATCGTCAATAAAACCCCGGTCCATACGCCCAAGACCGCCCAGCTGCGTAAGCTCGGCCGCCTGCATCCGGAACTGGCCGAGCCCCTCGTCGAAAGCCAGCGCTATATGGCCGAGCTCGCCCTCGGGCTCTTCGACGCCCTGGGAGCCAAGCTGTGGATCATGGGCCTATCCGAACTCAAGCCCCGCGGCCTCTTCGGACCTTGGCTCGAGACCTTCCGGGACGGGCTCGCCCGCCGCGCGGTCGGCGACCGGGTCTACGCCTTTAACCATTTCTCCATGGGTAGCTTCGCCGGCGAGCTCAAGCGGCGGCGTGACCCGGGCGAAAGCGCCGCCCAGGCCTCGCTGCGTATCGGCCGGGAGAATTCGCGCCGCTTGTTTGGCTATTAGCCATGCAAGACCGGCTATGAGCTGATTGCGCCCGCCATCCCCCTACCCTAGCATCAAGGGCCGAGGGGGCACATGCCTGATTCGCTCAAGTCGATCATCGCCAGGAACCTCAAGCTCCTTCGGGCTTCCCGCGGCTATACCCAAGAGAGATTAGCCGAGCGCGCGGAGCTCTCCAAGAACTACATTACCGAGATAGAGACGGAGCGTAAGTATCCCGCCAAGGAGAAATTCGAGATCCTGGCCGCCGCCTTGGGCGTAGAGCCCTGGATGCTCATCTATCCGCGCCTCGGCTCCTGGCTGGACGTCGAGCGTTCGTCGGGCCAGGGCGCGATGGAGGTACTGGAGCGGATCGTGCCGCCGTCCACGCCGAATCGGGATTTCTACCTGCGGCTGGGGGAGCTCGTCCGCGAGCAGTCGCCCGCGGAAAAGCCGAAGCCGGACAAGCCAAAGCGATAATCCGAGCGCCCCGCTCAAGCATAGCCTTATCGAGCTGGCCACGCACGCCGATACTACGATAGAGTATCGATGCCCGCGTTAAGCGACGCGCGGGCGGCGCATCCGCGCCAGACTACGAACTTCCCCGGAGCCCGCCGCATGCGCCTGAACAGAACCCGCGTCTACGCCGTCCTCGCCCTCGTCGTCCTCGCGTCCGTCGCCGTCCTGGCGGTCGGGGCCCAGCTCGGCGCGCGCCAGGCATCCATCGCGACGCCCTCGCTGGTCCAAAACCTGGTGCCCGGCGCCGGCCAGCCCCCGGCGCCGTCGCCCCTACGCGAGCTCGAAGGGGCCCTTGTAGGCGCGTCCGATGGCCTTTACCGCGTGGGCGCGCGCGGCGAGCTCGAACGCCTGCTCAAGGACGTCGATATCCGAAAGATCGTCCGCGCCGAGCATGGCTGGTATTTCCTGTCTTCGCGCGGCGTGCTCTTCAGCGCCGACCTCGCGCGCTTCGAGGAGCGGAACGCGGGCATACCCGTCAAGGTGATCAAGACCTACGAGGGCGGCGTCAAGGCCTTCGCCAACGAGATCCAGGAAGTGAAGGACCTGGAGCTCGATCCCTACGACCAGCTCAGCCTAGCCGCCTGCACCAAGGACGAGATCTACGTAAGCCGGGACGGCGGGCTCCGCTGGACGGCCGTACCATCCCCCGTCGCGACGGTCGGGCTCAAGGCCGTGGCCATCACGAGCCGTCCGGAGCCCCTGCTCTTCGCCTCCCATCCCATCAACGGGCCCTACGTCAGGGCCCTTCCGAATGGCTCGGCCGCCGGCGGGACCTGGCAGCGCATAGGCGGCGAGCTCGGCCGCGGCGACCCGGGCAACTCCAATCCCGACGAGATCGCCGATATCGTCGTGGAGGCGCGCCCCGAGGGCCCCGCCGTCTGGGCGTCCAACAGCTTCCTCCCGCGGCTCTACCGCTACGACTTCGATAGGCGCGCCTTTAGCCTGGCCTACGGCGGCCGGGAGGATTTCGCCGCCTACGAGTCGCTCATGCCGCGGACCGACGGGCTCTATTTCGTGACCGACGGCGAGGTACGGCGCCTGCCTTCCGCCGACCCGACGAGCCCGGCCGCCGGCGCCGCGAGCCCCGCGGCCGCCGGAACGCAGCCCGCCGCGCCGCTGCCCGCCCCCGCGGCGGCCGAGGCCCCCACGAAGGCGGTTCGCCTGGCGGCGTCGGCCTTAGGCTCGCAGCTGAACGCCCTCTACTTCGACGGCGGCGCGGCCGCGCCACTGTCGCTCTCCGAGCTCTGGCTCGTCGAATTCAAGGACTTAAAGCCCTACCGCGCCGTCGCCGACGGCCGCCACGGCTTCTACCTGCAGACCGGCTACGTGGTCAGGCCCGAGAGCCGCGCCCGTTTCGACGCCGTGATGGACGAGCGCAAGCTGGACATGCTCGTCATCGACCTTAAGGACGACTACGGCCGCCTGCGCTACGAGCCGCAGGACCCCCTCGTGCGGTCGATGGGCCGCTGGGTAGCCCCCTTGGACGTGGAGACCTTCGTGCGCGAGTACAAGGCCAAGGGCCGCTACCTCGTCGCCCGCATCGTCGTCTTCAAGGACCAGCACCTGCACGAGAGCGCGGGCGGCGCCTACGCCGTCTGGGACGGCCGGGAGGGCAAGCCTTGGCGCGGCTATCGCAACGTGCGCGTCGAGGCGCCCGCCGCCGAAGCCCCCGCGGCCGGCGGAACGGCGCCAGCGGCCCCCGGCCAGGCCTTGGGGCCCGCCCCGGCGCCTACCTTCGAGCGCGAATACTACGGCGAGTACTGGGTCGATCCCTATAGCGAGAAGGTCTGGGAATACAACGTCGCCATAGCCCGGGAGATCGTGGCGCTGGGCTTCGACGAGGTGCAGTTCGACTACATTCGCTTCCCCACCGACGGGGTGAACCTAGGCGACGCCCAATTCCGTTGGCGCGACCGCGGCATGGATATGGAGAGCGCCCTCATGTCCTTCCTGAGCTTCGCCCGGAAGAACATCAAGGCGCCGATCAGCATCGACATCTACGGCGCCAACGGCTGGTACCGCTCGGGCGTGCGCACCGGCCAGGACGTGGAGCTCCTGGCGCGCTACGTGGACGTCATCGCGCCCATGTTCTACCCCTCGCACTTCGAGCAGGGCTTCATGGCCTACGAGCCGGCGGTGCTCCGGCCGTATCGCATCTATAAGATAGGCACGCTGCGCAACTCATACATAGCCCGCAAGCGTACGGTCATCAGGCCCTACCTACAGGCTTTCTTCCTGAACGTGCGCTACGACCGCGAGTTCTATAACCCCACCTACGTGGCGCTGCAGGTAGACGGGGTGCGCGACGCGACCAACGAGGGCCTGACCTTCTGGAATAACGTGGGCCGCTACGACGACATCCCCGCCATGCGCCTGGACGCGGCGGGGCGCCGCTTGGCGGGCGAGAGCTTCTCGGGCGTCGCGGTAGACTAGGCGGCCGCGGGGTCGGCTGGCGCGGGGAGCCCCGGCGGCCACGCTACGCGGCCGGTCCCGCGGGCGCACCCAGATCGGCGGCCGGTCCGCGCGGAGGCGGCCTTGCGGCCGCCTATCGGCTTAGTACCCCAGCGCCTCGCCCACGATGATGACGGTGAAGTCCGTCCCCATCGGCCGCTTCCTGAGCACCTGGTAGACCCGGCAGATGCGGCCGTCGCCGTCGCAGTCCATGCACTCGCCGGTTTTTACGCAGGGATTGGGCCGATCCAGGCGCTTGTTGTTCATCGGGGACGCGTAGAGCTCGATGCGGTTGAAGGCTTCGTCCATGTCGCGCACGAGCTTGTTCACGCCCACCACGACGACGGTCTTGGCCGGGCCGAAGCTCAGGGCGGCCACGCGATTGCCGGTGCCGTCGACGTTCACGATCTGGCCGTCCATGGTGACGGCGTTGGAGCTCGATACGAAGAGGTCGCAGGTCAGCTGGCGCCTCAGGAGCTTGCCCTTCTGGGCGGGGTCCAGGCCCGGCGCGTTGTGGTCTAAGAGCTCGCAGCCGGCGGCGGCTGCCCTGTCCTGGATGCCCAGGGCGCGGACGCTCATGGAGCCGCCGAAGCCCACGGAGGCGCCCGCCTTAAGGAACGAGGCGACCTTCTCGGCGGCTTGGGCGGCGGTCTCGACGTATTCGGCGTCGAAGCCGTTCTTCTTCAGGGCCTTGACGGCGGTATCGGCCAGGGCGGCGGCGTGCCAAGTCTCTATCGGGTTCATGGGCGCTCCTTGCGGGGAAGATGGCGGGAAGCGCGGCGCTCCCCGGGGGCAGTATAGCCCGAAGCGGCCCTCTTGGGGGTATGAAATACGGCGGTCAATACGGATATAGCGTCGAGAACGCCCTCGGGCTTCAGGCTCGCCCGCCGCCGACGCACCGCCTAGGACGGGGCCGTCGCGCGTTCCAGGGCGGCCAGGTAGGCCAAGGCCGCGTCACGCCCGCTCCCGCACATCTCGGGGCTCGGCGCCAGCGAGGAGCAGACCGCGGGCCGTTCGGGGCGGCCGAAGAGCGTACAGCGGAGACCGGCGTCTAGGTAGGGGCAGGGGCGGCCGGCGGGTTTGCCGGCCGGAAATCCGGGGAGGGGACTCGAGATCGAGGGGGCTATGCAGCAGGCGCCGCAGCCGGACCTGCATTCCATTTTTGCCGGCAGTGGGACTTGAACCCACACGTCCTCGCGGACAGCAGATTTTGAGTCTGCCGTGTATGCCATTTCACCATGCCGGCGGGCCCGTATCTTGTACTACGGCGGCGCCCGCGGGGTCAAGCCGGAGCCCGGCGCCTATAATCGCGCCCGGCCTTGCGGCCGCCGTCCATGGCTTGTACACTAAGGGCATTATGCGCGAATCCGCCAAAGAAGCCCTTTTGAGCGTCGCGGCTAGCCTGGCGGAACTCGTACGGGCGGCGATAGCCCCGGACGCCGAGCCGCTTAAGCGAGGCCGGCCGGCGACGGGCGAGCCCGATCCCTCCTGGGAGCGGGGCATACGCGTCCTCCTCCTGGCCCTCTTCGTCTTAGGCTCCGTGAACCTCGCTCCCCACGTGATCCAGGCGGTCTCCGGGAAGCCGGGCCCCATGCTCTATATACGATCCGCCCTCCTGGTCGCCGCCGCCGCCATGTTCCTGACGCGCCGCCTCCGCGGCCGACCCTACTTCGTCGTCTTCACCGCCCTCGCCTTCGCCTTCGCCTGCGCCGCCTTCGCCGTAGGAGGCCCCCACGGCGAGGGCTTCGTCTGGATGCTGGCCTTCCCGCTCATCGCCGGGCTCCTGCTCGGGCCGAACGTCGGCTTCATCGGGCTCGGGGCCGCGTTCGCCGCCCTGCTGTCCATGCTGCGATTGGCCGACGCGGGCCGCCTGAGCTGGGCCACGCCCGTCGGGCCGTCCTTCCCCCTGCTCATGGCGGGCGCGGCCCTAGATATCCTGGTCCTCTCCGCCATGGCCATCTCGTCGCGCCGCGGCGCGATCGTCCGGCGCTCCGCCGAGGGCGACCGGAGCAGGATCGCGGAGCTCCAAGCGGAGCTCGCCGCCGCGAACGAGTCGCTCCGGCGCAAGGACGACGAAATACGGCGCTCGAACGAGGCGATGGCCATGGAGAAGGCCCGCTACCAGGCCCTGATCAGCCACGACGACGCCATGGTCCTGTGCCTCGACGCGGCCGGCCGCGTACGCGAGGCCGGGCCGTCCAGCCTGCCGCTCTTGGGCTATGAACCGTCGGAGCTCTACGGACGCGACTTCTTCGAGCTGGTGGCCGAGGAGGATCGGGACGATCACCGCGCCATGTTCTCATCCAGCCTGGTCTCCGGGCTCCCCACCTTCTCCGCGGGCCTTTCCATGCTGCGCAAGGACGGCAGGCTCCTGCCGGTCGAGCTCCGCGGTTCGAACTACCTGCATAATCCCATCCTGGCCGGCATCTTAGTCAGCGCGCGCGACCTATCGCGCCAGCGGAGCGCCGAGGCCAAGGCGGAGTACTATCAGCGCTACGACCAGCTGACCGGCCTCTTGAACCGCGAGAGCTTCATGCGCGAGACCGAGCGCGCGGTGCTCATCGCCCGCAACCGCGGCCGCGTCCTGGGGGTGATGGTGATCGGCCTGGACCGCTTCAAGCGCGTGAACGACCTCTACGGCACCGAGGTCGGCGACCGCGTCCTTAAGGAGGCGGCGGACGCCGTACACGGTACCTTCAGGAACGACGACGTAGTGGCGCGCTACCGGGGCGATAAATTCGTCGCCATGTTCCCCGACATCCGCTCCAAGGAACACATCAAGGAGATCATCGCCAAGGCCGAGTCGGCCTTCGAACAGCCCCTGCGCATGGAGCTCGGCGAGGAGCTCAAGCTCTCGGCCTCCTTCGGCGTGGCGCTCTTCCCCAACGACGCGGCCACGGCCGAGGACCTGGTACGGAACGCCGAGACCGCCCTGTACATGGCCAAGGAGGCCGGGCGCGACCGCTACCGCCTCTTCGACGCCGAGCTCAACGGCCAGCTCCTGGAGCGCCAGAAGATCGAGGCGGACCTGTACAAGGCCATCCGCCAGCGGACCTTGGAGCCCTTCTTCCAGCCCAAGGTAGACCGCGAAGGCATGGTCATCGGCGCCGAGGCCCTGGTGCGCTGGCGCCATCCCAGCGGCGAGCTGAAGAACCCCGCCTATTTCATCGACGTGGCCGAGAAATCCGGCAGCATAGATTCCATAGGCGAGCTCATGCTGCGCATGAGCTGCGAGATGGCGGCCTCGTGGCGCCGGGCGGGCCTGCCCCAGCCGCCGGTTTCCATCAACCTTTCGCCGCGGCAATTCGGCCGCGAGGACCTGGTGGGCCGCATCAAGGCCGCCATCGACGAGAGCGGCGTCGATCCGACCCTCCTGGAATTCGAGATCACCGAGAGCGGCATCATGGAGAACGAGAGCGAGGGGATCCGCAAGCTCCGCATGATCAAGGACCTAGGCGCGGCCATCTCCATCGACGATTTCGGGACCGGCTACTCGTCCTTCGCCAAGCTAAAGGACTACCCCATAGACACGGTCAAGATCGACCGCTCCTTCGTGGCGCCGCTGCCCTGGGACCGCAAGGCCGGGGTGATCGCGGCCGCCATCGTGGACCTGGCCCACACCCTGAGCTTCAGCGTGGTGGCCGAGGGCGTGGAGCGGCGCGAGCAGCTGGATTTCTTAGACTCCATCTCCTGCGACAGCTTCCAAGGCTTCTTATTCTCCGAAGCCGTCCCGGAGCCGGCGTTCAAGGAGATGCTTAAACGGCGGGAGCCGCTCTTCCGCCGATAGGAGACGAACATGGAAGCGATGATAGCGTGGGGCCTGGACGTCATCCGGGCCGTCCAGACGATAGAGAACCCCGTCCTGACCGCCGCGATGCGGGCGATCACCCTGCTCGGCTCCGAGTATTTCTATTTGATAGCGCTCCCCGTCTTCTTCTGGTGCGTCGACGCCCGCTTCGGCCTGCGCTTCGGCGCCGTCTTCCTAGCCTCGTCCTTCATCAATAGCTGGCTGAAGGTCCTCCTGGGCGTCCCCCGGCCCTTCACGGTAGATCCCGCCATAGGCCTTTCGCACGAGACGAGCCTATCCATGCCTTCGGGCCACGCCCAGGGCTCGGCGACCTTCTGGGGCCTCATAGGGCCTAAGGTCAAACGGCCCTGGGGCCTGATCCTGGCGCTGGCCGTGCCGCTCATCGTAGGCTTTACCCGGGTATACCTGGGGGTGCACTATCCGAGCGACGTGCTCATGGGCTGGGCGCTCGGCTGGGGCATAGCGCTCGCCTGGCTCTTCCTCGGCCCGCGCGTCGAGGCGCTCATGGGTAAGGCGCCGATCCGCGCCAAGCTCATCCTGGCCGCGCTCGCGTCCTTGGGCATGAACGCCCTATTGCCGGGCGACACGAGCCTCTCGGGCGTCTTCCTGGGTACCTGCCTGGGAGCTATCATCCTCTTTGAGAAATTCGACTTCGACGCGCAGGCGGGCGGCCTTGCGCTCAAGGCGGCGCGCCTGGCCCTGGGCGTCCTGGGCCTCGTCGCGCTCTACTTCGGCCTCAAGCTCGTCTTCCCCGGCGAAGGCTCGTCGCTCTACGGGCTCTTCCGCTTCCTGCGCTACGCCCTGATCGGCGCCTGGGCATCTTTAGGCGCCCCTTGGCTGTTCATGCGCCTGGGCTTGGCCCCGTCGCGGGGCGCCGCGGCTTAGTTCGCGATCGAGAAGCTCTCGTCGGTCAGGCGGAAAACCGCCTTGGCGCCGGAGCTCAGGTACACGCGCTTAGACGAATCGATGAAGACCGCCTCGACGTCCCGGCGCGATTCGACCAACGCCATGCCGCGCTCGAGCCCGAGGGCGAACACGGCGGTGGACAGGCCGTCGGCGTCCATGGACGAGGCCGCTATGATGGTCACCGAAACTAAGTCCGATTCGACCGGATAGCCGGTCCGCACGTCCAGGATATGATGGTAATGCTCGCCCGAGGGGCCGGTGAAGTAACGCTCGTAGATGCCGCTCGTGACCACGGTCGTGCCGCCGGGAACCTGGGCCAGGCCGATGTATGCGCCCCGGTCGTCGAAGGGATCCTGTACGCCGATGCGCCAAGGCGTCCCGTCGGGCTTCTTGCCTACGGCCATGATGTTGCCGCCCAGGTCGACGATGGCGGCCTTTACGCCGCGATCCTTGAGTATGCGCGCCACCTCGTCGGCGGCGTAGCCCTTGGCTATGGCGCCTAGGTCGACCCGCATGCCCGGCCGCGCCAAGGCCGCCGTGCCGGCCCCGGCGTCCAGGTTCAGCCCCCGGTAGTCGATGAGGCGCAGGGCCGCTTCTATCTCGGCCGGCTCGGGGACGCGCTCGCCGTCGCTCCCGATGCCCCAGAGCTTTACCAGGGGGCCGATGGTGGGGTCGAAGGCCCCTTCGGATAGCTCGGCGTAGAGCGCGGAGCGCCGGAGCACGGCCATAAGGTCGGCCGGCACCTTGACGGGCGCTCCTCCGGCGGCCTTATTCAGCGCGTCGACGACGGTGCCGTCCTTGTTGGCGCTCATGACCTCCTCGATGGCCGCGAGCCGGGCGAAGGCCTCGTCGAGCGCGCGCTGGCTACCGCCGTCGATGATGCGGATGGAGCAGACGGTGCCGATGGCCAGGCCGCTGCGCTCCATGGCGCCGCCCTGCGAGCTGCCCATGGCGCAGGCCGAAGAGAGCGAAGCTACGGCTAAGGCGGCCGCGGCGAAGTAAGCCTTGAGTCTCATGCTGGTCTCCCGCGCCCGACCGGGCGCTTATCGATAGTGCGGCCGCTCGCGGCCGACGGTAGTGGGCTCGCCGTGGCCGGGCCATACCCGCGTGGCCTCCGGTAGCGAACAGAGCCGCTCGCGTATCGAGGCCACGATGTCGGCCTCGTCCGAGTCGAAGTTGTCGGTACGGCCGCGGCCGCCTTCGAAGAGCGTGTCGCCCGAGATCAACGCCGAGCCCGAATCCGCCAGGAAACAGCTCGAGCCGCGGGTATGGCCGGGCGTATGGATCGCCGTGACGCCCGTCCCCGGCAGCTCGAAGCCGTCGCCGAAGTAAACGTCGGGCTCCGGCACGGGCGCCCAGAATTTATGGAAATAGCCCATGGCATGGATGCCCTGGAAGACGCGGCGGTTGGTAGCCTCGGCCTCGGGGCCGAAGTAGGCGCGGTCGCCCTCGGGCGCGTACACGGAAAGCTCTACGCCGGCGGCGCGGAGCCCCTCGGCCAGAACCCCCAGGGCGCCGACGTGATCCAGGTGGCCGTGCGTACAGGCGATGCAGGCGCGCCGCTCGCCGATCCGGCCCAAGGCGGCCAGGGCCTCCGCCAGGATGCGCTCCGCCTCGGCGCCCGGGTCCACGATGACGAGGGGGCTAGCGGGCGACTCGACGAGGTAGACGTTTTGGCCGATGGGCCCTACACTGATTCTCCGTACCATGCGTAACCATACTAGCGGCCGCGGGCGGGTCGTGGCAAGCGGACGGCCCGCGTGCTGAGCGCGGCCTACGCGGCCTTCCTATGCGCCGCCCTCTTCTATGCCTTAATTCCCGTCTTCGGCGCCTTCATCGCGCGCTCGTCCTGGCGCGCCTTCAGGGACGCGGTCGCCTCGGCGGCGGCGCTGCCGCGCCTGCGGCCCGGCCTATCCGCTCCCGGCGCCATGCTCCTGGAAGGCGAGATCGAGGCCATGGCCGGCGACGACGAGCTCTGGGTCAGGGGCCCCGCCTGCAGCGCCAAGCTCGCCATGGCCGGCGCCTCCATCGTCACCTTGGGCAGGGGCAGGGGCGCCGCCGCGGGCGCCGCCGAACGTAGGACCTGGGCGGCCGTCCGCTCGGTACGTCCCGGGATCAGGGTCTTCGCGGCGGGGAGATTCGAGCCCGACGGCCTCATCCCCAGGCTGGACGCCTCCGCGCCCGGCGCGCTGGTTATACTACACGACGGTTCGGAGCCGGACGCGGCCGCCCGGGCCATACGCGACGGGCGGCACCCGAACGAATACTGGAACCCGGTCACCAAGCTGTCGCTGGCCACCGGCCTGGTCGTATGCGCGTCCATCGCCAGCTCGTCACTGGGCCGGGGCGAGCCGGCCCTGGTATCCGCGCTAACCCTGGTCGCCGCTACGGCGCCGGCCCTGCCGCTCCTGCCCCCGGGTCTCGTGGGCTTCATCGCCTACCGGGCCTACTGGCGCCGCGCGCGCTACTGCCGCTCGCGACGCGACCTGGCGGCCTTCCGCGGCGAGGATCCGGGCTCCTGGGGCCGCCTGGCCGCCGCGACCACGGCCCTCAGCGTAGTCGCCTTCGCCGCGGCCATCCTGGTCAACGCGTGGCTCGGCGTCGAGCTCCTACGCCGAAGCCTATAGCCCGTCGGGCTCGCCCGGCTCGGCTTCGATCGCCGGCTCGCGGACCGGCTCGGCCTCCCCTGCGCCCTCGGCTTCCGGTTCGCCGTCCAGGCGCTCGCCGTCCTGGCGCTCGCCGTCCAGGCGCTCGCCGTCCTGGCGCTCGCCGTCCAGGCGCTCGCCATCCTGGCGCTCGCCATCCTGGCGCTCGCCCTTTTTCCTGGCGCGATTGACGCCGAGCGGGCGGCCGCGGAAATCCCGGCCGTCGAGCGCCGCGATGACTATATCCTCGACCGCCGGATCGACCGTAATAAAGCTATAATTGTCCATAGTCCGCACGTCGCCGACCTGCTCCTCGGCGACGCCGGGCGTTTCAAAGAGCAGGTCGAGCGCTACGCGCGCGTAGAAACGCTGGCGCCTGCCGGCGCTCACGAAGAGCGTGACGCCCTCGCCTTCGTAGCGCCGCTCCCGGCGTTTCGGAGGCTCGCGGGGCTCGCCTTCCGGCTTCCGTCGCCCGGCTTCGTCGGCCTTGGCCGACGCGACGTCGCGGGCTGGCTTCTCCGCGTCGCGGGGTTTCTCCGCGCCGCGGGGTTTCTCCGCGCCGCGGGGTTTCTCCGCGCCGCGGGCTGGCCTCTCGGCCCGCGGCCGATCCCCGGGCTCGCCGCGGGCTACCCGGCCTCCGTCGCGCTCGGCGCGCCCGTTATTCCCGCGATCGCGCGGGCCGCGCTCGTCGCGCGATCGGCGGCGGCCGCCGCCTTCGCCCCCCTCTAGGAGCAGGGCCGCGGCTACGTAGGCCCGCAGGTGCAGGGGCACGCCGCGCCTAAAGAGGCTCCGGCATTCTTGAAGGGCGTCGAGCCCGCTTGAATCATGTACCCGCTCGATCGCCGAGCGCAGGCGTTCGGCGATCATCGCCTTTTGGGCCTCGTTCAAGGCCGATGTAGATGCCACCTCGCATCCCCCTATCGTTATATATGCTCGCCGCCCGCGGCCTTGATGCCCGGGACGGCCTCCGATACAGTATAGCCGATGATGCGCCGTCCGCCCAACTCGTTCTTAGCCTTTTCCCTCTGTTTCGCGGCGGCCGCGCTCGGGGCCCAGCCCGCCCGCGCGTCGGCGCCCCGGGCCCTGCCGGCGGATCCGGCCGAGCTCCTGGGCGCGAGCCCGGCAGAGCTCTTCGAGCGCTACGGCGCCCCGGACGCGGTCTACGCCGTGCGCGGGGCCGAGGCCTGGCAGGACGACGTAGCCTTCGATTACACCGATTTCGCCGCCTTCATCTTCGGCGGCCGGGTGTGGCAGCTCCTCATACGCCCGTCCTACGGGGAGCCGGTCTGGGGCTTCGTCCCCGGCGCGGAGCTCGAGCGCGTACAAGCCGCCCTCGGCCTGCCCGAGCCGGCCGACGAGGGCGCGCTCGAGTGGGCGCTGCCGTTCCGCGGCTGGCCCGTACGCCTGCGCGTCCTCCTCGGGCGGGGCGAGCGCGCGGAGGAGCTGTACCTCTATCGAGCGGATTTTTAAGGAAGGCCCCGGCCGACCCCGCGCGGGCGGGCCGGCGCCGCGACGACCCGGCACGGAGGAAGCCCATGCCTAAGCTCTGCCTGAGCCTCACCGGCCCCACGATCGAACGCAACCTCGCCGCGCTCGACCGCTACCGCGGCCTCGTGGACCTGGCCGAGCTGCGCGCCGACTTCCTAGACCCGCAGGAGCGCTTCAGGATCAGGGAGTTCCCGGAGAAGGCCGGCATCCCGACCATCCTGACCGTGCGGCGCAGGCAGGACGGCGGCCGCTTCGACCAGGGGGAGGGCGTCCGCCTGGTCATCATCGCCAAGGGCCTATCCTTCGCCGACCCCGACAAGAGCAAGAATTTCGCCTACGTCGACATCGAGCAGGATTTCCAGATCCCGGCCATCCAAGAGGCGTCCAGGATCTTCGGCACCCGGGTCATACGCTCGCTGCATTGCCTGGACGGCCTGCCCGCGGACCTGGACGCCGCGTGGAAGCGCCTATCGGCCTCGCCATACGAGATACCCAAGATCGCCGTCCGCGCCAAGGGCATGGCCGACTGCGAGCGGCTCTTCCGCTATTTCGGGAGCATGCCCGCGGGCCGCGAGCGCATCGTGGGCGGCATGGGCGAGTACGGCCTGCCGACCCGCATCCTGGCCGACCGGACCGGCAGCTTCCTGAACTACGTAAGCGCCACCGGCGCCGGCCTCGAGCCCTCGGCCCCCGGCCAGCTCGATCCGGACGTCCTGCAGAGCGTCTACCGCTCGTCCGAGTACCGGGCCGATTGGCAGGTCTACGGCATACTCGGCGGTCCCTCGGTCGTCGGTTCGCTCTCCCCCATCATCCATAACACCGGCTTCCGCTCGGCCGGCCTCAAGGCCGTATACCTGCCCTTTCCCTCGGACGACGTCGAGGCCTTCCTGCGCCTGGCCGAGCTCCTGGGAATACGCGGCTTCTCCATCACCGTCCCCTTCAAGGAGAAGATCCTGCCCAGGCTCTCGTCGCGCTCGGCCGAGGTAGACGCGATCGGGGCCTGCAACACCGCCGTGCGCGGGCCCGAGGGCTGGGCCGGCTACAACACCGACGCGCAGGGCTTTAAGCGCGCCGTCCTGGAATTCATGGGCCGGGCCGACTTAAAGGGCGTGAAGGCCTGCATCGTCGGGGCCGGCGGGGCCGCGCGCGCCGTGGCCCACGTCCTGCACGAGCTGGGCGCCGAGGCCTGCGTCATCAACCGCAGCATACCCAAGGCCAAGCGCCTGGCCGAGGCCTACGAGCTGCCTTGGGCGGGCATGACCGAGCGCGCGGTCAGCCTCATCGAGCGCTACAACGACCTGATAGTCCAGACCACGAGCGTGGGCATGGAGGGCGGCACGCCGGGCGACCCCCTGGAATGGTACCAGTTCTCGGGCAAGGAAGCCCTCTTCGAGACGATCTATAACCCGCACGAGACGCCGCTCTTAAAGCGCGCGCTCGAGGCGGGCTGCCGCGGCACCAACGGCCGCGCCATGCTCCTGGGGCAGGCGGAGGCGCAGTTCGCCCTGTTTACCGGCATGGAGTATCCTAGGCTTTAGAAACGAGGCGGCCAAAGCGGCCGCGGAAAGAGAATCGATGAGCGAGCATAAGTCGGCCTTCGTGGCCGTGGTCGGGCGCCCCAGCGCGGGCAAGTCCACCCTGATGAATACGATCTGCGGCGAGAAGGTGGCCATCGTGTCGCCGGTGCCGCAGACCACCCGGAACACCGTACGCGGCATACTGACCAAGCCCGAGTTCCAACTCGTCTTCCTAGACACCCCGGGCCTGCACGACTCCGAGAAGGCCATGAACAAACGCCTCAGGGAGCTGGCCGTCCGCAGCCTGGACGAGGCCGACCTGGTGCTCTACGTGATCGACTCCACCCGCGCCCCCAGCGCCGAGGAGGAGGCCATCGCCTCGCTCCTGGGCCGCTGCATCGGCAAGACCTACGCGGCGGTGAACAAGGTCGACGCCCGGGACTCCGACCCCTCGCGCGCCCGGGTCTTCCTTTCGGAGCGCCTGCCGGGGATCAAGGCCTTCGACATCTCCGCCGAGCGCGGCGACGGCGTGGAGGCCCTGACCGCCGCCCTGGTCGAGGCGGCGCCCGAGGGCCCGGCCTATTACCCCGACGACTACTACACCGACCAGGAGCCGGTCTTCCGCATCGCCGAGATCGTTCGCGAGAAGGTCTTCCTGCACACGCGCGACGAGCTCCCGCACGCGGTCTACGTCGACTACGCGAGCCACCATATGCTGGACGACGGCACCCTGGTCTACGAGGGCGTCCTGGTCGTCGAGCGCGATAGCCAGAAGGGCATCGTCATAGGCAAGGGCGGCGAGATGATACGGCGCCTGCGCGAGGAGGCCGAGCGCGACCTGAACGAGATCTTCCCCTACCCGGTCAGGCTATCGCTCAAGGTAAAGGTCGACCCGCACTGGAAGCGCGACGAGAAGCTGTTGAAGCGGCTCTTGCAGTAGCCGAGCGCCGGCTCGTCCGCCGCGCCGGCCTTCGGTGCCGGCGGCCTAGGCCAAGGCGTTCACCTTCTGGTGCGAGGCGAAGGCCTCGTCGAAGCCTTTCTCCAGGCAGAGGCGGAGCGCGCTTTCCGCCCGCGGAAAGACCGAGCAGTCCAGCTTCTCGCGCTCGTCCTTCGTAAAGTCGGAGAGCACGTAGCCGGCCACGTCGGCGTGGTTGGGCCGGCCTATGCCCAGGCGCAGGCGCAGGTAGTCGGGCGTACCGAAGCGCTCCTTCATGGAGCGCAGGCCGTTATGCCCGCCTAAGCCGCCGCCCTTCTTAAACCCGTAAAAGCCGAAGCCCAGCTCCAGCTCGTCATGGACGACGAGGATCTCCTCCGGCGCGATCTTATAGAAGCGGGCCAGCTCGGCGGCGCTGTCGCCGGAGAGATTCATGTAGGTCTCGGGGGCTAGGAACCAGACCCGGCCCTCGGGACCCTCGTAGGCCGCCCAGCGCCCCTTAAAACCTCGCTGCCACGAGAGCTGCGGATACAGCCAGAGCGATTCCAGGAATTGCCAGGCTACGTTATGGCGATTGCCGCGATACTCGCGGCCGTGGTTACCTAGAAAGAGATACAGCTTTACCATATTCGCTATCCTCGATATCGGCGGGCGCCTAAGTTCGGCGGGCGCCCGGGCCTTAGTCGGCGCCCGGCCTTAAGTCCGCGCGCGGGCTTTAACCCGCGCTCGGGGGGCCGGTTCCCGGCGGGCCGCCGGCCTCGTTCGGCGCCCGGGGGCCTTTGACGCCCGGACGGGCCGATACTACAATGGCCGTCGACCCTGGACAAGGAGTAGGCCCATGCACCATGACCACGTCGCCTTAGAGCCCATAGAGCGGGGCGGCATAACGACCCTACGCTTCAAGGCGACCCGCGCCTTTCAGGCGCCCTCCGGTACGGGCTACGGCCTGGGTTTCCGCTCGGCCTGGGATTTCGGCCGGATCTCGGTAGCGGAGCTCGAGCGCCTCGCGGGCGATCCGGCCGGCGCCGCCGCGGCGGCAGGCGGGTCCGCGGCGGCCGGCGGCGGACGCCTCGACTACCGCTTCGACGCCCGGCGCGATCCGGCCTTCTGCAACGGCTGGCAGTCCTGGTCCTCCTCCTGGGAGCTCCTACCCGGCGAGCGCATGCGCCGCGCACGCTTCATCCCCAAGCTGAACCTCTTCACCGACCGCCCCGGCCTGCCCGTCGGGCGCGGCGCCGTGATTTCGCACTTTATGTGCTACCTGCGCGCGGGCGACTCGTACCTGGCCCTCGTCTCCCGGAACGCGGGCGGGCCGCCGATTGCCTTTAAGCTCGATCGGGGAGCCGGCGAAGGCGGCCGGGGGGAGTTTACGCTCATCGCCTACGCCGACGGGCAGGATTTCACCGCGGGCGACACGATAGCCGAGATCGCGATCATCCGGCGCGACGGCTTCTTCGCGCTGCGCGACGCGCTGCGGGGCCTCTTTCAGGACTTCGACCTCTTTTCGCGCCTGGCCTTCCTGGCCAAGCCCGGCGAAGAGGGGCCGGCCGCGGGCATCGCCGACACCGACGGGAACGGAGCCGGCGAGCCCGGCTCAGCGGCCGCCGCACCGGAAGCCGCCGTGCCGGAAGCCTCGGCGCCAGAAGCCGCCGGCGCAGCCCTCGCCGCGGCCGAAGGGAACGGGCTCGGCCTTTCCCATCGCCTGATCCCCGGCGGCTACGAAAGCTGGTACAACCATTACGCCGATATCAACGAGGCGCTCATACGCGAGGACCTGGCGGGCATAATCTCGACCCCCAACCTCATCAGGCGTCGCTATATCGACGAAGGCCGCCCCACGGTCTTCCAGATAGACGACGGTTGGGAGCGGGCCGTAGGCGATTGGCGCGTGAACGAGGCGCGCTTCCCCCGCGGCATGGCGCCCCTGGCCGCCGAGATAGAGGGGGCCGGGCTCGTACCGGGCCTCTGGTTCGCTCCCTTCCTGGTGACCAAGGCCGCGGCCGTCTATGCGGAGCGCCCCGATTGGCTCCTGCGCGACGCGCGCGGCAAGCCCGTCGTCGCCGCCTGGATGCCCGCCTGGGGCGGCGACTTCTACTGCCTAGACCTGTCGCGGCCCGAAGTCCTGGACTATATCGACGGCTTCATCGGGAGGGCGATCGACGAATGGGGATACCGCTACCTAAAGCTGGACTTCCTGTACGCCGGCATGATGCCCGGGGCGCACGCCCGTAGCGGCCCGGCCTGGCGGCATTACGAGCGCGCCTTAGAACGGGTCACCCGCAGGACGCATAGCGCGGCCGGCAAGCCCGTGGCCTACCTGGGCTGCGGCGCGCCCTTGGAGAACTCGTATCGCTACCTACCCCTCATGCGCATCGGCGCGGACACCAAAGAGGACTGGGACCAGAGGCCGCATCGCGCCCTCCTCCACCAGGCCAGGCCGAGCGCCTACAACAGCCTCATGAATACCCTCGGGCGCGCCTTCATGGATCAGGCCGTCTTCGTCAACGACCCCGACGTAGTATTCTGCCGCGAGCCGAACATGAAGCTCTCCGAGCGCGAGAAGGAAACCGTGGCCCTAGGTGCCGTCCTGGCGGCCAGCCAGCTCATGTTCTCCGACGACGCGGCCCATTTCGCCTCGGGCGGGGCGGAGGAGGCCTTTACCGAGCGCCTCGTCGAGCTCCTTGAGCGCCTGGGCGGCCGCGAGTTCGGCGTCCGGCGCCTCTCGCCCGCCGAGGCCCAAGGCGGTTACGGAAGCCTGAAGGCCCTGGGACGGCGCGCCCCGGACGCGTACCTGATCTACAGCCGCGACGGCGCCTACCGCGGCGTCTTGAACCTGGGCGACGAGCCGCTCGCCGTCGCCGGCGACTGGGGCCGGGCCGCGTCGGCCCTCCGCGACGGCCGCCTGCCCGACGGCCGCTTCGCCGGCCGCTCGGCCAGCCTCTTCGAATTCGAGCCGTAGGAGAGCCTATCGTGAACGATACCGTCTACGTCCTGGGGCACAAGAACCCCGACACCGACTCGGTGGTCTCCGCCGCCGCCTACGCGCACCTGAAGCGCGAGCTCGGCATGACCCGCTGCGTGGCCGCCCGCGCCGGCAAGATGAACCCCCAGTCGGAGTACGTCTTCGAGCGCTTCGGCGTGCCCTTCCCCACCTTCCTGCCCGACCTCGTGCCCAAGGTAGAGTACTACCTGGGCGCCAAGCCCGCCTGCGTCGACCGCGGCACGCCGCTGTGGGAGGCCCTCTCGCTCATGAACTCGAGCGGCCAGAAGGCCCTGCCCATCGTCGATTCGGACGGGCGCTACCGCTCCATGCTGCACTACAGCTCCTTCGCCCAGAACATCTTAAAAAAGATTAACCCGCATAAAAAGGCCGTCATCCCTACGAGCGTGGGGCGGCTCCTGGCCACCATCAAGGCCCAGCCGGTGTGCAGCTTCGACGCCGAGGAGCAGTTCAAGGCCCACATGCTGGTGGCGGCCCTAGAGACCGAGAGCTTCAAGCGCCACCTGGACGCCGAGGCGCGGGACAACGCCATCGTCATCGTCGGCGACCGCGTCGACGTGCAGCGCTACGCCATCGAGTCCAAGGTACGCGTCCTTATCATCACCAACGGCGCCCTCCTGGATCGGCAGCTCAAGGAACTGGCCGAGAAAAACCGGGTTTCGGTCCTGGTGTCGCCCTACGACACCTCGTCCACCAGCCTCCTCGTCATCTACTCCACCCCGGTAGAGACCATGGGCGACGCCGACATCCGCCCCGTAGGCGTGCACGAGACGATCAAGAAAGCCCGCGAGGCCATCGTCGAGTCGCCCAGCCGCTCCGCGCCGGTGCTCGACGAGGATCGCCGCGTCGTAGGGCTCTTTACCGAGGGCGACCTCATACGCGAGCCCAACCTCTCGCTCATCCTGGTGGACCACAACGAGCTCAGCCAGGCCGTGGACGGCGCCGAGAACTACCGCATCCTGGAAGTCATAGACCACCACCGCCTGGGCTCGTTCAGCACCCGCTACCCCATCACCTTCATCAACCGGGTGGTGGGCTCGACGAGCACCATCGTGACGGGGCTGTACCGCGACGCCCGCGTGCCCATCCCCAAGAACCTGGCCAGCCTACTCCTGGCGGGCATCCTGTCCGACACCCTCATACTGAAGTCCGCGACGACCACGGAGGTCGACCGCGAGATCGCCGAATACCTGGCCAACATAGCCGACCTGGAGATCGAGGAGCTGGGGCGCGACATCATGAGCTCGGCCAGCCTCGTGGCCAAGATGCCCACGCCGGAGATCGTGCGCCTGGACATGAAGGAGTACGGGGCCTCCGACGTGAGCTTCACGGTAAGCCAGGTGGAGGTGAATAGCCCCGACGAGATCCTAGAGCGGGGCGACGAAGTGCTGGCCGAGCTGGCCTCGCTCAGGGCCCAAGGCGGGCATTTCTTCTCCGCCCTCATGGTCACCGACATCACCGAGCTGTCGAGCCTGCTCTTCGTGGACGGCGACAAGGAGCTCGTCTCGCTCCTGCGCTATCCGCGCCTGGAAGACCGGGTCTTCGAGCTCAAGGACGTGCTGTCGCGCAAGAAGCAGCTGGTGCCGCTCCTCACCGAGCTTACCGAGAAGGCGCGGAGCGAATAGGATCGCGCCCTCGGCGGCCGGCGACCGCCGCGCGGCCGGGGCGAGATCCCGACCCTAGCCGCGCAGCTTCTTCACGAAGCCTTCTTTGGCGATATAGTTGCTTTCCGCCGCCAGGGCGCCGTCGCGATAGTAGCGCACGTAGGGCACGCTGCGGTTGCCTAGGACGTCTTCCTTGAAGGCCATGAAGGGCTCGAAGTAGCTCTCCAGGTCGTATTCGGCGTAGTAGATTCGGGCTTCGGCCTCGCGGCCGGCCGCCTCCAGCCAGGAGAGCATCATGGTCCACTGCGGGCACCAGCTCTGGGTCAGGACTACGGCCACGCGCGGCGCGGAGGCGCGCACCCCATCGCCGAAATCGCCGGATTCCATCGCCTTGGCTATCTCCGCGGCGCTCAGTCGCTGCATATACGCTCCTTCTAGAGTTCGGCTCCACAAAGGGCCCGCCTCATGCTACCATCGAGCTCACAAAAGGAGTATACCCGATGGCAGTACAGATGCGCGGTCGAACCGCCGGCCCGACCTCGGTAGAGATAGAGCACGAATCGGGATTTAAGGTAACGGTCAAAGCGCCCAAGGACAACGGCGGCGACGGCTCGAGCTTCTCTCCCACCGATCTCTGCGCCGTATCCTTAGGCGCCTGCGGCAGCCTCATCATGCGCATGTTCGCCGACGGCAAGGGCATCCCCCTGCGCGGCATATCCTTTGAGCTCAAGAAGGAGATGGCCGCCGCGCCGCGCCGCATCGAGCGCATCACGGTAGCCTTCAAGATCGACAGCGACTGCTCCGAGCTCGACCTGCGCAAGATAGAGGCCGCCGGTCGGACCTGCCCGGTGCGCGTCACCTTGGGCGAATCGGTAGAGATCGTCGAGAGCTACGAGCGGGCTTAATTTCTGGGCCGCCGCGGCGACCTTGCGACCAGGCGACGTTGCGGCCGGGCGCTCGACGAAGCTTTAACCGCCCGAGACGAGGTGGATGGCCTCTACCTCGTCCCCGTCGACGGCCGCGGCCGCGTCCCAATCGCCGCGCGGGACGAGCTTCCCGTTGATCTTTACCACGATCAGCGGGAAGCTCCAGCCCTTGGCCGCCAGGATGCCGCGTACCGTGAGCGAATCGCCCTGGAACTCGGCCGCCTCGCCGTTTAAGACTATCCTCATCGACCCTCCGTCGCCGAAATCGGCGGAAATGTATCCTATACCCCGACGCCTTTATATACTATAGTTTCGCCATGCAGCTACGAGCCTTGGAAGGCCAGCGACGATCAGTCCGACGACAAAGCGGGGCCAGGTTGAAGCGCGTCATCATCCTGCCTTTCTCCGTCATCATGCTGGTCGGCTTCACCGTATCGTGGTTCGTCTACCTCTCCGCCAGCCGGAGCGCGCTCGGCGACGCCATGACCTCCCTCATAGCCGAGGCCGCCGATCGCGCCGTGGGCGATACGCTCATGACCGTGAGCCACGCCATGGCGACGGCCAAGGCCAACGCCGCCCTCCTATCCCGCGCCCGCGACGCCGAGAAAGACCTGCCCTTTCTACAAGGCTACTACCTGGACGAGCTCAGGCTACAGCCGCAGCTGGCCATCTTGGCCGCCGGCTTCGGGGATGGCGAATACCGCGAGGCCCAGCGCTTGTCCGATGGGAGCCTGCGCGTCGGCCAGGCCGGCTCCGTCACGAACGGCGCCCTGGTCTTCAGGCCGGTAGGGCCGGATGGCGAGCCGGGCCCCGTGAGCCTCTCCCGACCAGGCTACGACCCCCGCCAACGTCCCTGGTATCGCAACGCCGCGGCGGCCGGCGGCGCGCGCTGGAGCGACCCCTATCCGCTCTATTCCAACGAGGAGCAGGTCATGGCGGCGGCCGTCCCCTTCTACGGCGCGCGCGGCGAGCTCCGCGGCGTGGTCACCGCGACCCTTGCCCTGGCCGACCTTTCCTCCCTGATGGCATCCTACCGCGAATCCGGCGAGGGCTACTTCTTCATCGTAGACCGCTACGGCAAGCTCATAGCCTCGTCGCTCGGCCTCGGGTCCATGCTGGACGACGAAGGCCAACGCGCGCGCGCGGTCCAACACGCCGACGCCCGGGTCGCCGCCATAGCGTCCGCGGCGGGCCTGCCGCGCGCCGGCGAGCTTAGGACCCTTCCCGAGGGCTCGGCCGACTTCTCGGTCTCGCTGGCGGGCGAGCCCTACCGCGGCCTACGCGTACGCTACGCGAACGCCGAGGGACTGGATTGGATCATCGTCTGCGCGCTCTTAGAGTCCGCCTACGCCTCCCCATTGGCCGAGGCCGACCGTCGGGTCATGGGCGTCCTGGTCACATTCATCCTGGCCGCCTTCGCGGCGGGCTGGTGGGTCGTGAGCTACGTGACGCGGCCGCTCCGCCAGCTTACCTCGGCGGCCGCCTCCCTGGAGCTCGGCGCGGGGCCGGCCGTCGAACTCCAAGGCCTGGCAGCCCGGAAGGACGAACTAGGCCGCCTAGCCAAGGCCTTCGTATCCATGAAGCTGCGCCTAGGCCAAAGCTACGCCGCCGTCGAGCGCAGCCTCGTCGAGAAGGAGATACTCCTTAAGGAAGTGCACCACCGCGTCAAAAACAACCTGCAGATCGTCTCGAGCATACTCTCGCTGCAGGCCGACTCGCTGAACGACTGCGGTTCGCGCACCAGGGAAGCCTTCGAGGAATGCCAGGACAGGATCCAGGCCATGGCCCTGGTCCATGAAGAGGTCTATCAAGGCACCAGCTTCGAGCGCCTCGACATGGGCTCCTACCTGCGTAAGATCTGCGACGCCTTGGTCGCGGGCAGGCGCGGCTACGCTCAGATCGGCGTAAGGGTCGAGGCCGCGCCCGAGGCTCAGTTGGCCATGGAAAGCGCCATACCGCTCGGCCTCATCGTGAACGAACTCGTCACCAACGCCCTAAAATACGCGTTCGAAGGCCGGCAGGAGGGCTCCGTCGCGATACGCTTCGTCCGCGAGGGCGACGAGTGGGCGATGACGGTGGCCGACGACGGCGTCGGCCTCCCGGCCGAGTCCGAGCGTCGCGAGGGCGTCGGCAGCCAGCTCGTTCGCGGCCTGGCCGCCCAGCTTAAGGCAAGGCTGGAATACCGCGAAGGCCCCGACGGCCGCGGCCTCGTCGTCGCCCTCGCCATGGCCGCGCGAGACATCCGCTAAGCGGCGGCGCTCGCAGGACACTGTCCCGCCGCCCTTCCTCGATTGCCCAAAAATTAAATCTCCCCTATACTAGGAAACTCAGCCGCCAATCCGACGCTTCAACATTTGAAACGCGCGCCCTAGCCGCGTTCGGATCGGCAGGCCCCCCATCCCGTCACGATACGAGACTTAAAAAGGAGGTCTACTACCGTGATCAAATACCTCAAGCTACACGATGACAAGTGCGTGGGCTGCCAGAACTGCATGGCGACCTGCTCGCGCCTGTATTTCAAGGCCGAAGATCCGGCGCGCTCGCGCATCCAGGTCTTCCCCGCCGGCCCGGGCAAGCACCACCTGGTCGCCTGCGACCAGGAATGCCGCAAATGCGTCGCCGAGTGCCCCACCCAGGCCATCACCGTCAACTCCCAAGGCGTCGTGATGATCAACAAGGGCCTCTGCGTCGGCTGCCTGGCCTGCGTGGCCGTCTGCCCCATCGGCGCCATGCGTTACTACCCCGGCGAGTCCACGCCCTACAAATGCGTCGCCTGCGGCGCCTGCGTAAAGACCTGCCCCGCCGACGCCCTGGAGATCGCCCAAAAAGAGGACAGCCCCGCATCGCGCCTGCCCTTCGAAACGGCCCAGGCCGTCCGCAAAGAGGAGGCCCAAGCATGATCGACATAGGCAAGCACGGCTTTACCCTCCTAGCCGAGCAGAAATTCCAGCCCAAGGCCATCCATCGCGGCTACGCCATGCGCACCCTCTACGTCGACGTGGGCGGCAAGAAATCCGCCGAGAAGCCCGTCTCCGAGGACATGAAGAAGCGCTTCGTGGGCGGCAAGGGCTTCGGCCTGAAGCTCCTCTGGGACGGCACCAAGCCGTCCACCAAGTGGAACGACCCCGAGAACGAGATCGTCATAGCCATGGGCCCCGTCTGCGGCAACACCAACTATCCCGGCTCCGGCAAGAGCCTCGTCGTCAGCCTCTCGCCCATGACCGGCGTGCCCATCGACTCCAACGTCGGCGGCTACTTCGGCCCCTACCTCAAGTTCGGCGGCTGGGACGCCCTAGAGATCCAGGGCAAGGCCGATCGCGAGACCATCGTCTTCATCGACTCCAACGCCGGCACGGTCCAGTTCTATGAAGCCCCCGCGAGCCTCCCGCAGGACACCCACCTCTTAGCTGAGGAGCTCACCCGCGCCTTCGCCAAGGACGAGAAGGACCTGCAGTCCGTCTCCGTCGTCAGCGCCGGCCGCGGCGCCGACTATTCGCCCATGAGCGTCCTTAACTTCAGCCTCTACGACAAGCGCCGCCAAGGCGTGCGCGTTAAGCAGGCCGGCCGCGGCGGTATCGGCCACGTCCTCAGGGACAAGAAGATCCGCGCCGTGGTCTGCCGCTTCGCCGGCGTCCACCAGAACCTGAACGACGCCGCCGACCCCGCCGCCGTCCAGCGCATCGGCTTAAAGCTCCACCGCGAGATCGTCGTCAACGACGACAAGCAGTGCAAGATGCGCAAGCAGGGCACCGCCCACCTCATGGAGGTCATGAACGACTACGACCTCCTGCCCACCAAGAACCACAAGTACGGCCAAGACCCCAAGGGCCCCGAGATCGCCAGCTGGGTCTGGGAGAAGCTCTTCAGCCAGAACCTGCCCGACGGCTGCTGGTACGGCTGCACCATGGCCTGCGCGCACGCCGTGGACCACTTCGAGCTTGAGACCGGCCCCTACAAGGGCCAGAAGGTCTGCGTCGACGGCCCCGAATACGAGACCGCCGCCGGCGTCGGCTCCAACCTCTACGTCTACGACCCGCACGGCATCCTGGAGCTCAATTTCTACTGCGACACCTACGGCATCGACACCATCAGCTTCGGCACCATGACCGGCTTCCTCATGGAATGCTGGGAGCACGGTATCCTTAATAAGGATCGCACCGACGGCATCGACCTAAGCTGGGGCAACTGGCAGGGCGCCGCCCAGATCCTGCACGACATGGCCGACGGCAAGCGCTTCGGCGTGCTCGCGGGCAAGGGCGTCAAGTTCCTGGCCGAATACTTCGCCAAGGAGTACGGCGCCGATCCCCAGTTCCTCAAGGACATCGCCCTGCACGGCAAGGGCCTCGAGCAGTCCGAGTACATCTCCAAGGAGTCGCTCGCGCAGCAGGGCGGCTACTACCTGACGAACAAAGGCCCCCAGCACGACGAGGCCTGGCTCATCTTCATGGACATGGTGAACAACCGCATCCCGACCTTCGAGAATAAGGCGGAGGCGCTCCACTACTTCCCCATGTTCCGCACCTGGTTCGGCCTGCAGGGCCTGTGCAAGCTGCCCTGGAACGACGTAGAGCCCGCGGACAACGCCAAGCACGCCGAGCCCAACAAGGTGCCCGAGCACGTGCAGAACTACTACGAGCTCTATACCGCCATCACCGGCGAGAAGCTCGACTGGGAGGGCCTTATCACCCAGTCCGAGCGCGTCTACAACTTCCAGCGCGCCTTCAACGTGCGCCAGGGCTACGGCCATAGGCAGGACGACTACCCGCCCTACCGCGCCATGGGCCCGGTGCTGGAGGACGAGTACCAGGCGCGCGAGGAGCGCTACGACAAGCAGATGAAAGAGAAGATCGGCGTCGACCCGGCCGGCAAGAGCCTGGCCGAGAAGGTAAAGATCACCCGCGAGTACCGCCTTAAGCAGTACGACTCGCTCATCGACGCGGTGTTCAAGCGCCGCGGCTGGACGCCCGACGGCTGCCCCACGCCCGAGCACCTGACCAAGCTCGGCATGGACCTGCCCGAGCTCCTGGCGGTCGTCAACGCCCGCATCGCCGGCAAGGCCTAAGCCCTAGCCCGAGACGAAACGCCGGGGCGGCCCATCGCGGGCCGCCCCTTTTTTAATTAAAGCGCGGGGGCGCCTCCGCGCGGCCACGCCCTTGGGGCGCGCCCGCGCGGCCGGGCTCTCCGCTGCAATCCCGGCGCGCGCGCCGGGGATTTCCGCTTCGATCCCTGGCGCATCGCCTACGGCGTCGCCTTCGGCGTCGTTGCCGTTTCGGCCGATCAGCTTAATAATCGTGCCGACGATCGACTCGGACGGCTCCGCCATGCCGTCCCGCATCCAACGGGCCGTAACGTAATCGATCCCGCCCAGGACGAACTCCGCGGCGTAAGGGTCCGATGCCTCGGCGCCGCGGAACAAGGTAATATTTTCCTCCCTAAAGCGCAGGAGCAGCGTCCGTAGCTGCCGTTCATCGTGCAGTTTCGATAGCCAGGGATTCTCCTTGAGCAGCGCGAAGCGCCAGAGAAGCGCGTCCCGCGGCCTCATGGCCTCTCCGGACCTGGTCTCGCGGCGGGCCCGGTCGAGCAAGCGTTCAAGGATATGGTTTACGAGCTCGTCCTTCGCCTTAAAATGGTTGTAGAAGGTATTGCGGCCGACCCCGGCCTCGGCGGCTATCAATGAGACGCTCATGGATTCATAGGAGCGCGTCTTTAAAAGGCGCATGAACGCCTCGGCGATCAAGGCCTTCGACTCCTCGATTTGCTTGGCTCTTCTCATGGGGCAGGTCTCCCTATTTCGTTCAAGTTAAGCCTACGGCCTTGCATACGCGCCGGGCCGCCGCTATCTTAACCCTCTATCAAGGACAAGTGTACTAGATAGCCCCCGCGCGGAGCTAGGCTCTCCGCCGAAAGGACGCTCATGAAGGTCAGCATCTTAAAGGCTCTAGCCGCGGCGAGCCTCG
>ERZ1066115.65-NODE-65-length-40249-cov-10.090362_pt1 | contig 40249 bp, 39 predicted proteins | sample MGYA00382762_ERZ1066115 | MGnify/ENA primary metagenome ERZ1066115 (study PRJEB33369, sample SAMEA5778345) | biofilm metagenome | biome: Industrial cooling water; feature: Water cooling tower basin; material: Biofilm | place: United Arab Emirates | collected... | reverse complement strand
GTTTACTTTTGGTTTCAGCCATTATCTTTACAGCTCATTAAGTTACAACATTCATGAAGAATATTGCCGTAATCGGTTCAGGAACTATGGGTAATGGGATTGCCCACGTATTTGCTCAGTATGGTTTTTCGGTTAGCCTTATTGATATCTCCGAAGAAGCATTGAAAAAGGCCACCACAACCATTGAGAAAAACCTCGGGCGCCAGGTAGAAAAAGGAATCCTGTCAGAAGAAGGAAAGAAAAAGGCATTATCCAATCTAACGACTACTACCTTCTTGAAAGAAGGCGTACGCACTGCCGACCTGGTGGTTGAGGCGGCAACCGAAAATCTGGACCTGAAACTCAAGATTTTTAAAGAAGTGGATGAGAGTACGAAACCCGGGACCATCCTGGCCTCCAATACTTCCTCGATTTCCATCACTAAAATTGCTTCGGTCACTAAAAGTCCGGATCTCGTCATTGGCATGCACTTCATGAATCCTGTACCAGTGATGAAACTGGTGGAAGTCATCCGAGGCTATCGAACCAGCGAAGCAGTAACCCAACAGATTATGGATTTATCGCGCAAGCTGGAAAAGATACCCGTTGAGGTGAATGATTATCCGGGCTTTGTGGCCAATCGCATTCTAATGCCCATGATTAATGAAGCCATCTATACCCTGTACGAGGGGGTTGCTGGCGTGGAAGAAATCGACACAGTCATGAAGTTGGGGATGGCACACCCTATGGGGCCCTTTCAACTGGCCGACTTCATCGGCTTGGATGTTTGCCTTTCCATCCTCCACGTACTGTATGAAGGGTTTGGTAATCCCAAATATGCCCCTTGCCCATTGCTGGTCAACATGGTTCAGGCCGGCCACAAAGGCGTGAAAAGTGGCAGCGGGTTTTATCAATACAAAGCCGGCAGTAAAGAATTGGTAGTGGCAGAACGCTTTAGGAAATGAGCGAGGCCGATCAAAAGTTTGTTCAATACTGGACTGAAAAACGAAAGCGCGGCAAATGGAATTATGCGCTACGCCATGGGGTGTTACTATTTGCGTGGCCTGTTTTTCTGTTCTCCGAGCTCTTCAAGTATCTATTTTATGGAGATTATGTATTGACCACCTCCCGTATAGTAGGCGGTTGGATTATCTGGACCATCTTGGGCTTTTTGGCCTTCGGCCTGCTGCAGTGGCATGCCATGGAAAAACGATTTATGAAACTAACTCGTGCCACCGAAACCGGTGACACGAGTCAATAAATCGGTATTACTTCTTTAAGAGATCCCGGATTTCGGTCAGCAATTGGATATCGGCCGGAGGGGCAGCTGGAGCGGCTGGTGCGGCTTCTTCCTTCTTTTTGGTCGAATTCACCCCTTTTACAATCAGGAACAGGACAAAGGCTATGATTATAAAGTTGATCGTTGCCGCAATAAATTTTCCATATTTAACAGCCCCCAAAGCAGTCAGATCTTCCAGGCGGCTAAGTTGGGCTGCATCCAGAGCAGGTTTTAATAATAATGGTGTAATCACATCATTGATCAAAGAGTTGACGATTGCACCAAAGGCGCCACCGATAATCACCCCTATTGCAAGGTCAATCACATTGCCTCGCATGGCAAAGGCTTTGAATTCTTTTAGCATAATTTGTTTGGTTTAAGTACGGCTAATATAGCAAACTCTGGACAACCCGTAGTGGTGTGCTTCCTAATCTTCGGGAATTACGCGCAACTGGTTTCGCAAGCCTTTAAAACTCAAGAGTTCAATTCCGGTACTACCAATAAACATCCGGGCCTGAATTTTAACGGGTATCCGGTTCAGGTCTTCTGAAATCCAACAGGTAATGGAGTTCTCACCATCAAACAATTTATTGTCCGGCATGACCGGGATCAGCTTGTGACACGGAATTTTACCCACCTTCGTACTGACCACTTCGCGGCCACTATAAAGGATTTTCAAGTTATACGAGGTATCTTCAAAAAAACCGGAGACCATTAGCGTATCGCCTTTCTTATACTTGGCGAAGTCAATTACCCGCATCAATAAAAAGCCGGCAACCAAATCGCGCACATTATCCGGAGTCTTGTAATAGAGGGGATTCTCGTAAACTCCGGTCTCTTTGTTCATCACCTTCACTTCTGCCTCATTTTTGTCATGATTGAAGGTGATGATTTCGTCTTTCCGGTAATTTCCTTCCCGGATTTTGCGATACGAAACATGAGTGACCAGGGCCGCGGTATCGATATAGGCGCCCCATTGATCGTTCACTTTGGTGATCCAGGAGACAAGTCCTGAAGTCTCGCCATAGGCATCTACCTTGAAGCAGGGCCGTGAGTTCATGGTGAAGATTCTGTTTTCGATTACCGTAGACGCCTTACCTACGGTGAAGAATCCGAAATTAACCCGGTAATTCAAGACCTCGCCTCGTCCAAAACTGTTGTTCTTTAAAGGCACGAAGTCCTTCCTCGTACCCCAGGAAAACGAGGTGAGGAGGAAAAACAGAATGAAACTTCGCAGAACCCACTTCATACGTCAAAATTAATCCTGCCCTGCAAAAGGACAAAGGATGTGCCAGCCGGGTTTATTGGGGTTACGGCATTTATTGTCAACGAGTTAGCGATTGATTTCGTACTAGACTGCCACGTTGTTTTCACGCAGGGCATCGTTCAGTGAGGTTTTTTTATCCGTGCTCTCCTTTCGCTTGCCAATAATCAAAGCACAGGGTACCTGATACTCCCCGGCCGGAAACTTCTTGGGCAAGGTACCGGGAATAACCACTGAACGTGGAGGGACAAAACCTTTATACTCCTGGGGCGTGGGGCCTGTAACATCAATGATTTTTGAGCTTCCGGTTAATACGACATTAGCGCCCAACACAGCTTCACGACCTACCCGTACACCTTCCACCACAATACAGCGTGAACCCACAAATACATTATCTTCAATGATAACCGGGGCCGCCTGAACTGGCTCCAATACTCCGCCTAATCCCACACCCCCACTCAGGTGAACATTTTTACCAACCTGGGCGCAACTACCCACCGTGGCCCACGTATCGACCATGGTTCCTTCATCAACATAGGCGCCAATGTTAATATAGGACGGCATCATGATAACGCCCTTACTGACATAAGACCCGTGCCGGGCGATGGCGTGGGGTACCACCCTAACCCCCAATTCTTTATAATTCTTTTTGAGTGCTATCTTGTCATGAAATTCAAAAGGCCCCACCTCAATAACTTCCATTTGTTGGATGGGGAAATACAGGATAACCGCTTTTTTAATCCATTCATTTACTTTCCAACCGTCACCTTCAGGCTCGGCTACTCTTAACTTACCCTGATCTAGTAAAGAAACCACTTCGCGTATGGCCGACTGAGTTTCTCCGGTCTTTAAAAGTTCACGATCGGCCCAGGCCTTTTCAATCCGTTCCTGTAGTAGCATTTGCGTAATTTTAAATCGGGTCGCAATAAATGAAAAAACGAAGACTTGTCCTTGCCTCCATTCTGAAACCGGTAGATGACGTCCGGATGAGTGAAAAGCTGGGAGCAACATTGGCCAAGCTTCCCGCGAGTGAAGTTATAATCATCGGCTATCCCGCTGCCGCACCTCCAACCAATTCCAGCGTCATTCAAATGCCCTTGAGTCGATTCAAAAGACTCAGCATGGCAAGGCTGCTGGCACCGCTGGAGGTGCTTAGAAAATGTATTAAAGTAAAACCTGATTTACTTGTAGTTAATACCCATGAATTACTGATCGTTGCAGTGATGAACAGAATTTTATTTGGTACCCGTATTTGCTACGATATTCGGGAAAATTACTTCCATAACATCTGGTATACTTCCACCTTTTGGATTGGGTTACGCCCCTTGTTGGGGGCCTGGGTCAGGCTTAAAGAATGGTTGCTCGCACCCTTCTTTCTGCAATTCTTTTTGGCTGAAAAATCCTATGCCCATGAACTTGGATTTATCGGTAACAAATACCTGGTTTTGGAGAACAAGGCAGTGTTGCCTGAAGGTTTTACCCGAAAACCGGACCCCGAAAAACGTCAGCTTCTCTTTACAGGAACATTGGCGGCAAGCACCGGAGTATTCGAGGCGATTGAAATCACTAAAAAGTTGCACGAGGTTGATTCGCGGTTTACCCTCAACATCCTCGGTTATTGCCCTATACCTGCAACCTTAAACCGCATACAACAAGCCATTGACGGATGCCCCTTTATTTCTCTAACCGGAGGCGATAAACTCGTACCGCATGAATTGATCCTGAATGCCATTCAATCTTCTTATGCAGGTATTATCTCTTACCCTGATTCTCCGCACCTGAACCGGAAAATGCCAACTAAACTGTATGAATATACAGCTGGTAACCTTCCCATCTTGTTAACACTTAACCCGTTATGGGTAGAATTCTGTGCTCCATTTCCAGCCGCGGTACCAGTCGATTTTGGTAATCCGGATCTTCCAGACATCCTGCAGCAGCTTGATTCCACCTTATACTACACCACTCCTTCCGATCACGTCTTTTGGCATAGCGAGGAGCCAGCATTACTTGCCTGGTTTAATAAAATTTTTATCTAAATTATTTTTTAGACTAATCTAAATTTTTAGTTTTGTGCAGCAATTCCTGTTGCCATGCTTAGTCTTACGGAAGAAAACTATCTAAAAGCGATCTACCACCTTTCGGAAGGTGGTGCCAAATCTGTTTTAACAAACGAGTTGGCCGAAGCTATGAACACAAAGGCAGCTTCGGTTACCGACATGATCAAGAAGCTATCCGCCAAAGAAGTGATTACGTATGAAAAGTATTATGGCGTTAATGTAACCCACAAGGGTAAGACGGAGGCCTTGCTGGTGATTCGGAAACATCGCTTATGGGAGACCTTTCTGGTGGAAAAGCTAGGGTTTGCATGGGATGAAGTACATGAGGTAGCGGAACAATTAGAGCACATTAATTCTCCCCGCCTCATTGAAAAACTGGATGAATTTCTGGGATTCCCCAAGGTGGATCCCCATGGCGATCCGATTCCTGACCATAAGGGAAAGCTCAAAATTCAACCCCAAGTACCGATTGATCTCTTGCAGGTTGGATATCAAGGCAAAATTGCAGCCGTGAAAGACTCCGATTCCAACCTGCTAAAATACCTGGACAAGATTGGGGCCCGGCCTGGGGTAACAATCAAGGTGTTGGGAAAAGAAGAATATGATGATTCCATGGAGGTTCTTATTGAGGACCACCGGGTCTTCATCTCGAAAGAAGTATCACAGAACATTTTAGTAGTTGGTTTATGAATGGGCATACGGTGCACGAAAAACGTAAATCGCTGAGTGAGGTTCATTCTACTGTAGATGTAGTAGGCCGGAAAGGCTGGCGAAAGTTGTTGGCATTTCTCGGACCCGCCTATCTGGTCAGTGTCGGGTACATGGATCCAGGCAATTGGGCAACGGATATTGCCGGAGGCAGTCAGTTTGGTTATGCTTTAATCTGGGTTTTGCTCATGTCCAACCTGATGGCCTTGTTGCTGCAATCCCTAAGCGCACGCCTGGGAATAGTCCGGCAGTTGGATTTAGCCCAGGCTTCCCGCAGTTCCTACCATCCCATTGTTAACTTCTGTCTCTGGGTACTGGCGGAGATTGCCATAGCCGCAACCGATCTTGCCGAAGTGCTGGGGATGGCTATTGGATTACAACTCTTGTTTGGGCTGCCTTTGGTTTGGGGCGTAACACTCACCGTCCTGGACACGCTGATCTTGCTCATCCTTCAGAATTATGGCATGCGCAAAATTGAAGCCTTCATTATTGCTCTGGTGGCAACCATCGGTGTCTCGTTCTTATTGGAAATGATTTGGGCCAAACCCGAACTTGGTGAATTGGCCAAAGGATTTATCCCATCGCTACCCTCCGATGCCGCCTTGTACATTGCTATTGGGATTATAGGGGCTACCGTCATGCCGCACAATCTTTATTTACACTCATCGCTTGTACAAACCCGAAGGATTGACACCACCGAGCGGGGCATCTGGAGTGCGATTAAGTACAACTTGATTGATTCCACCATTGCGCTCAATGCCGCATTTTTTGTGAATTCAGCCATTTTGATTTTAGCGGCTTCCACCTTTTTCCGGGCCGGCATGTATGAAGTCTCGGATATCCAGGATGCCTATAAATTTCTTTCGCCCCTCTTAGGTAATCAATGGGCTTCCATTCTGTTTGGGGTGGCCTTGATTGCGGCCGGACAAAGTTCAACCATTACCGGTACCCTCTCGGGTCAAATCGTGATGGAGGGTTATCTCAACCTGCGCATCACCCCTTGGCTCAGACGATTAATTACCCGGTTAATCGCCATTATTCCGGCTTACGTAGTTATCCTGATGTATGGCGAAGGAAAAACCGGTGAGCTTTTGGTGTTCAGTCAGGTGGTTCTCAGCCTGCAATTGGGTTTTGCCATTATTCCGTTAATACACTTTACCAGCGACAAAGAGAAGATGGGTGTATTTGCGATTAAGCCCTGGATGAAGGTAGCGGCCTGGACCATTGCCATCATCATCGTTTCCCTCAATGTGAAACTGGTGATCAACGAGATAAACTCCTGGATTGACCAGGCCGGCAAGCAAGCCTGGATCGTTTGGATCACCGCCATCCCGGTTTGTATCAGTGCGGCAGTCCTGCTGCTGTATATTTCGTTCAAACCCCTGCTGGATCAAAAGCGCAAGGAAAAGAAGGCCCAATCGCCTCACGGAAGTGCTACCAAACTGGTGGATTTGGGTACAACAGTGTATAAGGATATCGTAATCGCTATTGATTTCAGTTCGGTGGATGCGCTGACCATTCGAAGTGCCACCGCGCAAGGCGGAAAATCAGCCCGGTATTTATTGGTTCACGTGGTCGAAACTGCCGGAGCCATGTGGTATGGAAGTCAGATCGCTGACCATGAATCCAGTGAAGATGCCAAGGCACTGGAGAATTACCTCAACCAGGTTCGGGCCCAGGGTTACACGGCCGACATGAAGATTGGTTTTGGAAACCCCAAGCGAATTATTCCAGAACTCGTAACCGAATTTAAGGCTGATCTGTTGGTGATGGGAGCCCATGGTCATAATTGGTTAAAAGATCTGGTGTTTGGAACCACGGTGGATTCCGTACGCCATCGGGTTAATATACCCGTGTTGATTGTTCGCGAAAACCAGTAAGTATGGCCAGCCATCCGAATGCTACCGATACCATTGTTGCCCTCGCAACTCCCCAAGGGGTAAGTGCCTTGGCAATTATCAGGTTATCCGGTAAAGATGCCATTGCTGTAACCGATCGCGTTTTTAAAGGGAAACCACTTGCCCAACAACCATCGCACACCGTGCATCTGGGAACGCTGGAGCGAGAGGGTAAGTCAATTGATGAAGTACTTGTTACCGTATTTAAAGAGCCGAACTCCTTTACGTGCGAGAACTCGGTTGAGATTTCCTGTCACGGTTCACCGGTCATTATTCGCGAAATTCTGAAACTGTTGGTTCATAACGGGGCGCGGCTGGCCGAACCAGGAGAGTTCACCAAGCGGGCTTTCCTGAATGGGCGGTTTGATTTGGCGCAGGCCGAAGCAGTAGCCGACCTCATACATGCTGAAACTGATAATGCGCGGCAAGCAGCATTGAACCAAATGCGGGGTGGTTTCTCCAATGAAATCCGGCACCTCCGGGAAGAGTTGATCCATTTTGCTTCGTTGATTGAATTGGAATTGGATTTTGGCGAGGAGGATGTGGAGTTCGCCAAACGCGAAGACCTGAAGCGGCTTGTTACCAAAATCCAAAGCTACCTCTCCCACCTCATCAGCTCCTTCAATCAAGGTAATGTGATCAAGAACGGAATCCCCACAGTAATTGCCGGAAAGCCCAACGCAGGCAAGTCAACCTTGCTGAACGCATTACTGAACGAAGAAAGGGCAATTGTTTCGGACATACCCGGTACGACCCGCGATGTTATTGAGGATGAAATGATCCTGGACGGTATTGCATTTCGATTTATGGATACGGCCGGGTTACGGCATACCGAAGACACGATAGAGGCCATCGGTGTATCCCGAACGCGTGAATCCATGAAAAAGGCATCCCTTATCCTGTATGTTTTTGATCTGGCTCACACCTCATGGAAAGAAATTGAACGTGAAGAAGGTGAGTTAAAGGTATTGGGTATCCCCTACATTAAAGTGGGTAATAAGGTAGATCAGGCTCCAGCTTCGATATTGAAAGATCTTGAAAATCAAGGATTTATACTAATCTCAGCGGCTACTCACCACAATCTCCCGGCATTGAAGGATGCTATCCTTCATCGGTTTAAGATCAAGGAAGTAAAACAGGGTGACGTACTGGTAACCAACATCAGGCATTTCCAAAAGTTGACGGAAACCCGGTCTTCACTTGACCGCGTTTTGGAAGGATTACACACCGGAATAACGGGTGACTTCCTGGCCATGGATATCCGTCAGGCACTTCATCACTTGGGTGAGATTACAGGTGAGATTACCAGTGAAGATTTGCTCTCAAATATTTTTGCAAAGTTTTGCATCGGTAAATAAACTGTAATTACATTTACATAAGGAGTTAGTAAACAGACTCTGAGCTTAACAACAAAAAAAATAAACCCAAGTCCCATGGCAAAGAAAGCAAAGAAAGCTGCTAAAAAGGGGAAGGCTAAGCCCAAGAAGGCAGCGAAAAAATCAGCAAAAAAATCGGCTAAGAAAGTAGTCAGGAAGGCGATTAAGAAAGCAAAGAAAGTCGTTAAGAAAATTGTCAAGAAGGTAGCGAAGAAGAAGCCAGCCAGAAAGCCAGCGCCTAAAAAGGCAGCCGCCCCCACACCAGCTCCGGTACCGACTCCAGCTCCCACACCAGCACCCACTCCTACTCCTACACCCACACCTGAGTCATCCTCCGGTGCCGGAGAGGGATCAGGTTTCAATATGTAATCCGGTATCAAATCCTGAAAGAGGCGACCCTTTCGGTCGCTTTTTTTTTGCCTTTAAGGCTCGAATTTTTTCCGGACACCTATCCTAACCGGGATACCGGTTTTGTTGTTTTTATGGTAACTTGCCTGACTTGACCTTTAATAAAAACTAACTGCTATGAATAACCGAAGGCTACCTTTCATCATTCTATCCATTATCGCATTCATTGTCATACTGGCACTTTCGTCCAGTTTATTCTATACCATCAGCGCCACCGAACGGGCGGTCATGTTTTATCCCTTCGGGAAGGGATTGGACAAAGACAATGTGGTAGGCCCCGGAACCCACATGAAGGCCCCCTGGAATGATGTTTATATTTACAAGGTAAACGAAATGTCCTCGGAAGAGAACATGGATGTTTTGGATAAAAACGGACTTTCCATTCACATCGACATCACCGTTCGCTATTACCCCATTCCTGATAAAATTGGGTATATCCATGAACAGTTTACCCGCGACTATGAATCGGTATTGGTTATCCCGGAGGTGAGATCAACCGTGCGGCAGGTAATGGGACGGTACACGGCTGAGGAAATTTACTCGACCAAGCGTGCTGAAGTGGAAACCGCTATTAAAAGTGAGACTGAAAAAATCCTGAATTTGAACAATGTCCACGCAACTGCAGTACTGATTCGCTCCATCATGCTGCCGGAACAAATCAAAGTGGCCATTGAAAGCAAATTGCAGCAAGAACAAGAAGCCCTTGCCTATCAGTTTCGATTGGATAAAGAGAAAAGTGAAGCTGAGCGCAAGCGGATCCAAGCCGAAGGGGAAGCCCGGGCTAACAACATTATCAACAATAGTTTGACGGACAAGCTCTTGAAAATGAGAGGCATTGAAGCCACCCTGGAACTCGCCAAGTCGCCCAATAGTAAAGTGGTGGTAGTTGGCTCCGGCAAGGACGGGATGCCCTTAATACTCGGAAACAACTAATTCTTCACAAGTCCTTTTTTTCTGATACCCGAACCGTCTATCTTTAAAACCAAACTTTTGAACTATGGCCAAGACCGCTGAATTAATCATTGACGGAAAATCATATAAGTTTCCCATCGTAGAAGGAACGGAGGGGGAATTGGGAATTGACATTGCCAATCTGTTGGAAGAAACAGGTGCCGTTACGCTCGATTTCGGATATAAAAATACAGGCGCCACCAAAAGCGCTATCACCTTTTTGGATGGCGACAAGGGCATTCTGCGTTACCGTGGATATTCCATCGAAGACCTGGCCGCCAAATCAACATTTCTGGAAGTCGCCTACCTTCTGATTTTTGGAGAGTTGCCCACCCAGGAGCAACTGAACAAATTCACAAATGACATTAAGAACCATACCATGGTTCATGAAGATATCAAAAAAATTCTGGACGGCTTCCCGTCCACTTCTCACCCCATGGGTGTACTTGCGTCTCTTTTCTGTGCCCAAACCGCTTTCTATCCTGAATCGCTCGATCCGAATCGGTCTTCGGAAGGCGTTTATCTAAGTATCGTGCGGTCACTGGCCAAGATGCCCACCTTTGCAGCCTGGGCTTACAAGAATGAAGTAGGACATCCGGTGAACTATCCGGATAACTCCCTCGACTATTGTTCACGCTTCCTGAAAATGATGTTTGCATTACCCGCTGAAAATTACTCCGTTGACCCGGTGGTTGCGAATGCACTTGATAAACTTTTGATTCTGCATGCCGATCACGAGCAGAATTGTTCTACATCTACCGTACGGATTGTGGGCTCCTCTAAAGCGAGTATTTACTCTTCCATTTCCGCTGGGATCAATGCTTTGTGGGGTCCTCTGCACGGAGGTGCCAACCAGGAGGTAATTCTGATGTTGGAGCAAATCAAGAAAGATGGTGGTGATACCGACAAATGGATTGCGAAGGCTAAGGATAAAAATGATCCTTTCCGGTTAATGGGCTTCGGACATCGGGTGTACAAAAACTTCGATCCCCGCGCCAAGATCATCAAAAAAGCAGCTGATGATGTTCTGGAGAAGTTAGGGGTCAATGATCCGACCTTGGAAATTGCCATGAAGTTGGAAGAAGTAGCACTCCGGGATCCTTACTTCATTGAACGGAAGCTTTACCCGAACGTTGACTTCTATTCAGGAATCATCTACCGGGCACTGGGCATTCCGGTAGATATGTTCACCGTCATGTTTGCCATTGGCCGGTTACCCGGGTGGATTGCCCAGTGGAAAGAACTACGAGAAAATAAGGAACCCATTGGCCGGCCCCGTCAAATTTATGTTGGGCAAAATCTTCGTGCCTACGTTCCGATTGCCAAACGATAAGGTTCCACTTACATTAGTTAACTTAAGGCTGGTTTTCCAGCCTTTTTAATTTCAACTCATATGGCGCTGATAGATGACTTTAATGCTGCAGTAATTCGATCAAAAGAATTAACCAGGCGACCTTCAAATGAAGAACTGTTGGATTTGTATGCCCTGTTTAAACAAGCCACGGATGGTGATGTCACTGGCGAGCGACCCGGTGGCTTCGACTTCAAAGCGATTGCTAAATATGACGCCTGGGCAACCCGGAAAGGATTATCAAAAGACCAGGCCATGCAGCACTACATTGAACTAGTCGAAAAATTACACCAAGCCTACGCCTAGTGGTGTGACTCTCTTCTATCAATCCGAAATTTCAAACGGCACCTTACACCTGGATGAGGAAGAGTCGCGTCATGCAGTTAAAGTGCTACGCTTACGTGAAGGAGACAGCCTTGAAATAACAAATGGTAAAGGCGGGTGGTACCGCGCCAGCCTTGCAAAGGCTGATCAAAAAAGATGTTCGTTTGTTATTCAGGAAACCCGGCTTATTCCCCCGCGGCAATTTTCAGTAGCCCTGGCTCTTGCTCCTACCAAGAACCACGATCGGATGGAATGGTTTGTGGAAAAATCGGTAGAGGTGGGACTTGAGAAAATTCTATTTTTTGAAAGCCGTCATTCCGAACGCAAATCGATTAACCTCACGCGCCTAAGCAAAATTGCCGTCAGCGCCATGAAGCAATCCGGGCAATGTTGGTTGCCGGAGATCCACGCCCCACAACCCTTCGCCAAAATCCTCAATCAGGATTACGATCAGAAATTCATTTGTCATGTTGACCCGGAAAATCCGCGATTACTCAAGTACGAAGCAGTCCCTGGAAAAGCCTATCTGGTTTTGATTGGGCCTGAAGGTGATTTTTCACCCGATGAACTTGAACTAGCCACTCGCTCTGGATTCATCAAGGTCGGTCTTGGACCCTCGCGTTTGCGAACTGAAACGGCAGCCTTGTCGGCTTGCCAAACCCTCAATTTTATAAATTTGTGACCCAATCTTTTAGCATGACAACGGCTGAGGCAAAAAAGCGTATTCAAACTCTTACCGATCAGATCAATCACCATAACGACCTGTACTATAATCAGCACAAAACCGAAATCACAGATTATGAATTTGACCTCCTGCTGAACGAGTTGATTAAACTGGAGGAACAATTTCCGGATTTAAAACTCCCCGATTCACCCACGCAGCGGGTCGGTGGAACCATCACGAAAGAGTTTAGCACAGTGGTTCATCAGTATCCCATGTTATCGTTGGGCAATACGTACACACCCGAAGAACTAGTGGAGTTTGATAATCGGGTTGCCAAAGGACTGGATGGTGATGGGTACGAATATTTCTGCGAGTTGAAGTTTGATGGAGTGTCCATCAGTTTGATTTACGAACACGGACTGCTAACCAAGGCCGTAACCCGCGGTGATGGTGTTCGGGGTGATGACGTGACAACCAATGTAAAGACAATCCGCAGTTTGCCTCTTCGCATCCAATCAAAAAAAATCCCTCAAAAATTTGAAGTGCGGGGCGAGGTGTTCCTTCCAAAAGATGTTTTCAAACAACTGAACCAGGACCGGGAAGATATTGGGGAGGAAACGTATGCCAATGCCCGAAACACGGCTTCCGGCACATTGAAGATGCAGGACAGTGCGGAGGTTGCCAAGCGAAAATTAGATTGTTATTTGTATTATCTGCTGGGCGAATACAATGAACTGGAGACCCATGCCGATGCGATTCACCACCTGGAATCCTGGGGCTTTAAGGTATCGCCTACCTATCGCCTTTGCAAAACGATAAAGGAAGTGTTAACCTACATTCAGGATTGGGAAAAAAAACGACATGAGTTACCGCTGGAAACGGATGGTGTAGTGATCAAGGTAAATAGTCTCGAACAGCAAGAGCGGTTAGGATTTACAGCAAAGAGTCCACGGTGGGCAATTGCGTATAAATACAAAGCTGAAAGTACCAGTACCCGATTAAATGGCATCACCTATCAGGTTGGTCGTACCGGAGCCGTTACCCCGGTTGCTGAGTTGGAACCGGTCTTATTGGCGGGCACCACAGTAAAGCGGGCTTCCCTCCACAACGCGAATGAAATCGCTCGCCTTGATCTCCATATTGGCGATTATGTTTTTGTTGAAAAGGGTGGCGAGATTATTCCCAAAGTAACAGGGGTTGATACCTCCAGGCGAACCTCTTCCACTAAGAAAGTTCACTATATCACTCATTGTCCGGAATGCAAGACCCGTCTCATCAGAAAAGAAAGCGAAGCCAATCACTATTGCCCGAATGAAAAAGGATGTCCTCCGCAAATCAAAGGGAAAATTGAGCATTTTATCCAGCGTAAAGCGATGGATATTGATTCCTTAGGGGAACAAACCATCAAGCAATTGTTTGACCTCCAGTTGGTAAAAACCCCGGCCGATCTCTATGACCTGACCAAGGATGATTTATTGAAGCTTTCAAAAGTGAAAGATAAATCAGCACAAAACATGTTGGAAGGTATTGCTCAATCTAAAGCACAGCCCTTCGAAAATGTATTATTCGGAATGGGTATTCGGTACGTGGGTAAAACGGTTGCCGAAAAGTTAGCCCGGCACTTTAAAACGCTGGACAAACTGGCATCCGCCACGTATGAAGAACTGATGGAAGCCCCGGAGGTGGGCGAAAAAATTGCCCGGAGTGTGGTTGACTTTTTTCAGGACCAAGACAACCTGGTTGAAATCCAACGGTTGAAAAATTCGGGATTGAATTTTGAATCAAGTCATCAGGAGCCTGAAAAAATAAGTTCCGTATTGGGCGACAAGTCGTTCGTTATTTCGGGGGTATTTCAGCATTATGAACGCGATCAATTAAAAGATGTGATCATTGCCCATGGCGGCCGCGTTCTTTCTTCGGTATCCGGAAAATTGGACTACCTGTTGGCCGGAGAAAACATGGGGCCTGCAAAACGGGAGAAGGCTGAAAAACTGGGGGTGACCATCATTTCGGAACAGGAATTTGAAGCGATGCTGAAGGGTAAGGAGTGAAAATTTTAAATCATACAATGAACATACTTTAGTAGCTTTCGGCATGTTTAAGTTGAACTTTCTCAGAATGCGCACGGAAAAGGCGCTCAAAAAAAATAAAAGCCAACGCAGTAGCAAGCCCTATAAACTGGCCAAGAGTATTGGTATCATCTTTAGTGTTGAAGACAAGCAAAAGCACCTGGACATAAAGGACTTCATTCATCAACTTGAACAAGATGGAAAAACCGTGCAGGTACTGGAGTATCTACCTCCCAAAAAAGAAAACTTCGAATTCAAGTTTGACTTCTTTACACTCAAGGATGTCTCCTTCTGGGGTAACATCGAATCTCCTTTGACCGAAAAATTCGTTGAAACGCCCTTTGACTACTTGTTTTACATTGACCTGGAAGCCAATCCGCTAATATTAAACTTACTGGCCCGAAGTAAAGCCCATTGCCGTATTGGCCGATACAACGAAAGCCAAAGTCCCTACTTTGAATTGATGATTGAGCAAAACGGAACCAACCGGGGCCTGATTGAAACGATGTATACTTATACCCGTCAACTACGATGAAGAAATTGCATGGAACCGGAGTAGCGTTGGTTACTCCCATGAAAGAATCCGGTGAGATCGACTATAAAGGTTTGAAAAGATTATTGTCGCATACGGCCCGTGGTGTTGACTACTACGTAGTGATGGGTACAACTGGGGAATCGGCCACCCTCACGAAGTCGGAAAAACAGGATGTGCTCAAATTTGTACGAGATCATAACCCTGCCCGGCTACCGATTGTATACGGAATCGGTGGCAACAATACGCAAACCGTTTTGGATGAAATTCACGCTTCTGACCTCGAGGGAGTCAGTGCGGTGTTATCCGTAAGCCCCTACTACAACAAGCCTTCTCAGGAAGGAATCTTTCAACACTTCAAAACGGTGGCCGATGCTTCACCCGTACCCCTGATCTTGTATAACGTGCCGGGCCGAACTTCATCTAACTTAACTGCAGAAACCACACTACGCCTGGCCCAGCATCCCAAGATCATCGGTATCAAAGAAGCCTCAGGCAACCTGGAACAATGCATGAAAATTGCTAAAGAAAAACCAGCCGGGTTCTTGTTAATTTCCGGTGATGATCTGTTAACCCTTGCCTTTTACGCACTCGGGGGTGTTGGGGTAATCTCCGTTCTCGCGAATGCCTATCCCACCGTATTCAAAAATATCAAACAGGCAGTGGCTGCCGGTCAACTCGGTAAAGCCCAAAAGGAACAATTCAAGTTGTTGAATATCAACGGACCGATGTATGAAGAAGGAAACCCGGTTGGAGTTAAATATTTGCTAAGTCTGTTGAACGTATGCGAGCCGTATGTTCGGCTGCCCTTGGTTTTGCCTTCTGAAAAGCTAAAACAAAAAATCAGTTCGTTGGCGAAACTGGATTAAACAAGAAAGGCCGAATCTTTCAATTCAGCCTTCCCTTACAAATCCAGTAAAGATTACTTGCTGTCCTTATTTTTCAATTCCTGAACCTCCTGGCGTATGGCTTGAGCCGCATTTTTAAGTTCCTGCATACCCTTACGAATGCGGGTACCAGCAGCGCTATTTCCTTTGTTATAGAACTTATCAGCATCACCTTCCAAGGATGCGATGATATTCTTCAGCTCTTCAAATTTTTTCATTTTGTAGGACGTTTAGATTTAAAAAATTGATTTTCCTTATGCCAATTTAAACAAAAACCTTTAAAAAAAAGCCAAAAAGCCACTTTTTTAGGCTTTGGTCACCGTAACAAGCTCCTCCTTTTGGTAAAAACCGCTATCCAGCTTCGTTTTTAGGGCTGAAAACGCAGTTAAGGTCTCCTCCACATCCGACATGGTGTGGGCAGCCGTGGGGATTATCCTGAACATAATTACGTCCTTTGGCACCACAGGATAGATCACCACCGAGCAGAAAATGCTATAGTTTTCACGTAAATCCATGGCCATATTGGCTGCTTCACCCACACCTCCTTTAAATAATACGGGGGTTGGTGGTGTTTGGGTAGGATTGATCATAAAGCCCCTCTCCTTCAATCCGCTTTTTATAGCCGCCATAATCTTTTTCAAATCAGCCCGTAATTCCGGATGCTTCTTCACCAGCTCCAGGCGTTTTAGCCCTCCAATTACCAAAGGCATTGGCAACGACTTGGCGTAAATCTGGGAGCGAACGGTATAGCGAAGGTATTTTAAGATATTTTTGTCACCAGCCACAAAGGCCCCGATACTTGCCATTGATTTGGCAAAGGTTGAAAAATAGAGATCAACCTGATCTTGAACTCCCTGCTCCTCGCCTACTCCGGCACCAGTGGGCCCCATGGTTCCAAATCCATGGGCATCATCCACAAATAATCTGAAATTGTATTTCTTCTTTAATTCAACAATCCCTTTCAGGTCGCCCATGTTACCCGACATGCCAAATACACCTTCCGTTATCACCAAAATACCGCCTCCGGTTTCATTGGCTAGTTTGGTTGCGCGTTGCAACTGCTTCTCCAGGTTCTCCATATTATTATGCGGATAAACAAAGCGCTTACCCATATGCAAACGCACGCCATCAATTATGCACGCATGCGATTCGGAGTCGTATACAATGACGTCTTTTCGATCAACAATGGCATCAATAATCGAGAACACCCCCTGATACCCATAGTTTAATAACATGGCGTCTTCCTTTTGCACGAAAGCAGCCAGTTGTTTTTCCAATTCAAGATGATATATCGAGTTACCTGACATCATCCGGGCACCCATGGGTGCAGCCAAACCGAACTTGGCAGTGGCATCGGCATCGGCCTTTCTTACTTCAGGATGGTTGGCCAACCCCAGGTAGTTATTCAAGCTCCAGTTCAGAACCTTTTTTCCATTAAAGGTCATGCGGGGCCCGATTTCCCCTTCCAGTTTCGGGAAGAAAAAATAATCGTCAGGCAGGTGTGAGTATTTGGCCAGCGGACCGGCCTCCATACGAAGCTTTGAAAATAAATCGACCATCATGATGTTTATTCGGGTTTAAGCGTAAAGTTATTGGTATCGGAATCTCTGATTATCAGCAAAATCGCGGCAAAAGTAAAAAATTTAGCGCACAGTGCCTAAGTCTTTCGGCAGGGCTTGTTTTTTAGGTTTAGTCGATAATCACTAGCATTGCAATCGATACCGATACTATGAAGATTAAAAAGCTCCTGATTGCCAACCGTGGTGAAATTGCCCTCAGGGTCATGCGAAGTGCACGTGAACTGGGAATTAAAACGGTTGCTGTTTATAGCGAGGCCGACCGGAACGCCCTGCATGTTCGATTTGCCGATGAGGCCGTCTGTATCGGTCCCCCGCCTTCGGCCCAATCCTACCTGGTGATGGATAAGATTATTGCTGCCGCCCGGCAAACACAGGCAGACGCGATCCATCCTGGATATGGTTTCTTATCCGAGAATGAAGACTTTGCCAGACGGGTAAGGGAAGCTGGATTGATTTTTATCGGGCCTTCACCTGAATCCATCGAATTAATGGGAAGTAAACTGGCGGCAAAAGCGGCTGTTGCCAGGTTTAATGTGCCGCTGGTACCCGGCACTTCCGAACCCATTTCCGACATAGGCGCAGCCAAGAAATTAGCACGCGAAATCGGATACCCCATCCTGATTAAAGCCAGCGCAGGTGGCGGTGGAAAAGGCATGCGCATTGTAGAAGCTGAACAGGATTTCGAGAACCAGATGGAACGCGCGGTGAGCGAAGCCACCTCCGCGTTTGGCGATGGATCGGTATTCATAGAAAAGTATGTGACGCAACCTCGCCACATCGAATTCCAGATTTTCGGGGATCAGCATGGAAATGTCGTTCACCTGTTTGAACGGGAATGTTCCATCCAACGCAGGCATCAAAAAGTAATTGAAGAAGCACCCTCCTCAATCCTCACTCCGGAGTTAAGAAAAAAAATGGGAGAAGCTGCAGTTAACGTTGCCCGTGCCGCGAATTACTACAATGCCGGTACGGTGGAGTTCATCGTTGACGAAAATAAAAATTTCTACTTCCTCGAGATGAATACCCGATTGCAAGTGGAGCATCCGGTTACCGAACAAATAACCGGTCTTGATCTCGTAAAACTTCAGATCCATGTTGCTGAGGGTGGCGAACTTCCGTTTAAACAAGAAGGTGTATCCATGCGGGGGCATGCTATCGAAGTACGGGTGTATGCCGAAGATCCGGCCAACAACTTCTTGCCTGACATTGGAACTCTGAAAACGTATAAGCGACCTCAAGGTCATGGTATCCGGGTGGATGATGGTTTTGAGCAAGGACTGGCGGTACCGTTTTACTACGATCCAATGATTGCGAAAATGATTTGCTATGACGAAACCCGCGAACGCGCCATTGAAAAAACCATTCGGGCCATCGATGAATATGAAATAACCGGGTTGGAAACCACCCTTGGCTTTTGCCGGTTTGTCATGACCCACGAACAATTTCGAAGCGGAAACTTTGATACCAAATTTGTTGAAAAATACTTCAGACCCGAGTTCCTGAATTCCACGCCCGATGCCGAAGAGGAACAGATAGCAGCGTTATTGGCTGGTTCTATTCGTGAGGCTAATACCCAAGCCAGTACCCCTGCCCAAAATGGACAGGTTCCCGTAAGCAACTGGAAAAAAAATCGGGTGTAATGGCGGAGATTAAACCCTTCAGGGCATGGCGTTACAACGATAGCCTAACCCAAAAGATTGATGAGCTCATCTCGCCCCTATTTGATGTAGTTTCCGAAAAACAACGTCAATCCCTTTACCGTAATCCTGTTAATTCGATCCACCTGTCTGTACCTCAAGGACCTGACGCAGCCAACCGCGCACAACACCTGCTTACACGCTGGAAAAAAGAAGGGATTCTGGTGCAGGACAAACTACCCTCCATCTTTGTGTACTATCAGTATTTTAAACTGGCCGGATCGACCAAAGAATATTGCCGGAAAGGTTTCATTTGCCATATCCGGACCTACGAATGGGCCGATGATGTTATTCTGCGTCACGAAAACACGATCCCAAAATCCGTGAACGACCGGGTTGATTTGCTGGAGAAAACAGAACTTCATGTGAGTGCCACCCACGGACTGTATACTGATCCTGATTTCGAGTTAGAAAAGTATATGGATGAAGCGATTACAAGCCCGCTTTACGAGAGTGAAGATTATCAGGGCGTTCGCGATGTGTTGGCTGTCATTCAAGATGCGGTCGTTATACAAAAATTCATTGACCTGATGAGTCCTAAAACGATTATCCTGGCGGATGGCCATCATCGTTATGAAGGTTCGTTACTGTACAAGCAAAAGCGCACGAAACAAAATCCTGCGCATACCGGTAAGGAAGGGTACAATTTTCATTTGATGTACCTGACCAATACCGAATCGGATGATCTCCGTATCCTACCCACTCACCGCCTTATTCATGACCATCCGAACTTTGATGAACACAAAATCATTGAGCAGTTGCACGAAGATTTTATCGTGAAGGAAATTGAAGATCCGGATACGGTAAATGAAATTATTCTGGGAAAGAAATGGGCTTTTGGAATTTTGTTTAAGGACCGGGCTATAAAGGTACGTCTTAAGCCTGAAGCCATGACCAAAATGACCTGGCACTTTCCGGAAGAGATTAAAAATCTGGATCTTACCGTATTGCACTACTTTATTATCGAGAAAGTATTGGGCATTCCCGGCAAGGATCAACGAAAATCAGAGCTCATTTCCTTTGACCGGAGTTTTTCGGATTGTCTGACAAAGGTGATCCGGGGAGAAGCTCAAATGGCCATTATCACGCAGGACATCTCCATTGAAGATGTTAAACGGGTATGTGCCAGTGGGTTTACCATGCCTCAAAAATCGACCTATTTCTATCCTAAAGTTATTTGTGGTTTTGTCTTTAGCTCCATCAAAGAGGATGAATTTCAAACGCCCCCTTATTCTCGCTTCTAGTTCACCTCGCAGACAGTATTTAATGCGCGAGGCTGGGTTTCAATTTCAGGTTCGGGTTCCGGATATCGATGAATCATTTCCGGATGATCTGCCTGTTCATCAGGTTCCTAAATATCTGGCGGAGCGAAAGGCACGCGTTTTTCAAAACGACCTGACCCATGAAATTGTGATCTCATCGGATACGGTGGTCATCCTGCACAATACCATTTTGAATAAACCTCTTAACCGGATGGAAGCCATTGACATGCTCACGCGATTGAGCGGACAAACCCATTCCGTGATCACCGCAGTTTGTTTACTCTCAAAAGATCGGATGGATTGCTTTGATGACCTGACCCAGGTTACCTTCAAAAAACTGACCCATGAGGAAATAGAATTTTATGTAGATCACTACAAACCCTATGATAAGGCAGGCGCCTACGGGGCGCAGGATTGGATTGGTTTGGTTGCCATCGAACGGATTCAGGGCTCCTATTTTACCGTTATGGGTATGCCTATGCATTTGGTGTATACTCATCTTCAAAATTTCGAGGCTTGAAAAAACTTTGGACCTTGTTGTCCAATCACATCCGGGAGGACTTTAGTCCTGGATATTACAGTGGTATTCTGATCTTCCTGGCCTTGATCCTAGGTGTTAATTTCAGTCTCAACCTGGAGAATGGTATTATTGATGCCTACACCGGGCGTCTGATTCGTATTCCCATGTTCTTCGGATTATATGCAGCGGTATACTATGTAGCCTGTTGGCTGGTTTCCCGATCTCAAAAGGATTGGAACTTCTGGAGTCGGAAGCAATTCTGGATGTACTCCTTGTTTGGCCTAGGAGTGTTAAGTCTTGATCGCGGTTTCCCCTACCTGCATCAAGTGTCCACGTGGTTTTCAACTGATTTTGATCTGTATACTTGGGTTTACAAGGTGGCGAATCATGCGTTGTCATTTGTTGTCGTGTTTTCCCCATTACTCCTGTTCTACTATTGGATCGATACCAACCGCTCAGGTTTTTATGGACTGACAAAATCCAGTAATTGGAGACCGTACCTGATCCTATTGCTTCTAATAGCTCCTTTGATTGGCCTTGCTTCTTTACAACCGGGCTTTCTTTCGTACTATCCCATGTACAAAACCAATGCGGTTGCTTCGCTGTTGGGTTGGCCTGATTACGTTCCGGTTTTGATTTTTGAATTCTTCTATGGAGCAGACTTTATTAATGTCGAATTATTGTTCAGAGGTTTTTTTGTGATTGGTCTGGCACAGGTCTTGGGCCGCAACGCCATTATTCCCATGGTGACTATCTATTGCGCTTTACACTTTGGAAAACCCCTGGGAGAAGCCATCAGTTCTATTTTCGGGGGTTACCTTCTGGGAATAATTGCCTACACCACCCGATCGATTTGGGGTGGTATTCTTATTCATGTTGGGGTTGCCTGGTTAATGGAACTGGCGGCCTACACGGTTAAGCATTTTTGAAGCGCCTCTACCGGTATTGAAGTTGCGCAACGAAAATGTCCGCGCGGACATGATCGATGACCATGAGAACCGCACGGTCTGCAATCTAAAAGTTCTTTTGTTTGAACGATATGGGATTGGGCTGACAGCGGACCAAAGCCAAATTCAGGAATGGTGGAACAATAGATGGCCGTTACCGGGGCGTTGGTCGCTGAAGCCAGGTGCATGGGAGCTGAGTCATTCACAAAGTTCATCACGGCCCCTTGCAGGAGTGCGGCTGATTGAAGAAAGGTTAATTGACCGGCCAGGTTAATCGCTTTTCCGCCACTCTGGGTGCGGATCATTTCACAGGTAGCGTGGTCGCCCGGTGCTCCCAACAAATAAATATGATCAACCTTATTTTGAATGCTTTGAATAAATTGAATCCATAGGTTGGCTGGCCATTGCTTGGTAAACCAGACGGAGGTAGGGGCCAGACAACAATACGTTCCGGATTGATAAGATTGCACCCGCTCGCGGTCATTCAAGGTGGGATACAACCGAGGCTTTTCAGTATCGTGATCCGTTAGAAATTCAATCACCTTTTGATTTCGCTCAATCTCATGAATACCCGAACCAAATTCGTGCTTCACCTTATGCGTGAAGAGAAACGAGATGGGATTCTTGTTGAATCCCGCTATTATCCTGGCACCTGAAAAAGCACTGATCATACCCGTGCTGGTATACCGGTGCAGGTTGATGACACAGTCATACTTTCGAGATCGGATGGATTGAATAATCCGAATCAGATTTTTGATCTTTCCCTGTTTCTTATCCCAGATTAATACTTCACGTAAGAAGGGATGTCCGGTTAGCAAAGACTCGTTACCCTTTCGCACTAAAAAGTCGATATGAGCTTGAGGATAATGTTTATGTAATTTCTCAATAACAGCCGTGGCCAGAATAGCATCGCCAATAAAGGCGGTTTGAATAACCAGAAATGATTGCAAGGGAGCCTGAGCCACGATTCTAATACTTTGCCTTATAAAACTCCAATGCTTTCTTGATGATTTCAAGCGCCACTTCCTTGCCTTGAAATTCCGGAACAGTTACCGTTTTATTCTCCAGCTTTTTATAGCTCTCGAAAAATTCTTTCAATTCCAATTTAAAATGAGCAGCCAACTCATGAATATCGTTAAGATGCCGGGTGTTGGCATCGTTTTCGGCAACTGCCAGAATTTTATCATCGGCAAGCCCCTGATCCACCATGCGCATGACCCCAATCACGCGCGAGGGTACCAGGCACAAGGGCCGTATCGGCTCCCGGCATAAAATCATAATATCCAAGGGGTCCATATCATCGCCCAACGATTGAGGAATGAATCCATAATTGGCTGGGTAAAATACCGCTGAATACAGAATGCGATCCAATTTCAAGAGTCCTGTATCCTTGTCCACCTCGTACTTCGTTCGCATACCGGTTGAAATTTCAATGATACCATTGACAAACTCGGGTGGGTTGGATCCTGCCGGGGCTTCGTGCCAGGGATGCTTAATCATGAGGGAAAGATACGATTATCATCGGTGACCCCACAAACAAAAAAGCCCGACTTGGTCGGGCTTTTTTTGTTATTCACGTTTATTGATCGGTTTCCTTCTCCTTCTCTTTGTTTTTCTTCTCTTCCTTCTTCACCGAAATCTTATCGCCTTCCTTCAAGCGTTTTGATACTACTAAAAACGGACCTGTGATTACTTCCAAAGAATCCGATAAGCCGGAAATGATCTCAATATTGTCATAATCACTAATTCCTGTTTTCACTTCCATCATTTTGGCGACTCCATTTTCGTTAACAAATACCACCACCTTATCTTCCTTTTTCTGAGCTTTTGGTTTGCTGGAATCCGTTACCTGAGGTCGATCGTTATCATCGTCATTTTGATTCTCAGAAACCATTCCCTTATCGTCAGGATTGCGGGTGGTTACCGCAGCCAACGGAACGGACAACACATTTTCTTTACGCGTGGTGATAATATCCACACTGGCCGTCATGCCTGGACGGAAGGGATATTTATTGCCTGCTTTCATCAAATCCTCATACGAAGATTGCAGAATGAGGATGCGTACTTCAAACTCGGTAATCGCATCGGCTGAGACCTTATCGCGGGCGGTATTGGCAATGTTTGTAACCAATCCTTTGAATTGTTTACCCGTATTTCCATAGGCATCCACATCAATTATAACAGAGTCATTCAAATGCACCCGAACTATATCATTTTCGTTAACATTCACCCGCACCTCCATTTTACTTAAATCGGCAATGCGCATCATCTCCGTACCGGCCATCTGAGCTGTACCCACAACCCGCTCGCCTTTCTTCACATTTAATTTGGATACCACACCCCGCATAGGTGCATTTACCGTGGTTCTTCTCACGTTTTCACGCGATTCTTTTACACTGGCCTCCGTGCTGCTGACGATATAGCGAGCTGCCTCAACGGATTGCTCGGCTGATTTTAAGTCGTTGGTAGCAACCTTAAAATTTTGCTGGGCCAGTTGCCAGTCCGCCTCCGAGATAACCTTCTCATTCCATAGTTTTTCCTGCCGCTTGTATTCTTGTTCGGCCCGGATATAGGTTGCCTGGGCACGTGAAAGAGAGGCCTTGCTGGATTCGAGGTTTGCCTTTTGCTGATTTAAAGCAGCTTCAGAACGCTCCAATTGACTCAACACGATGTCTGGTCGGATTTTAACCAACACATCACCTAAATTAACCGAGTCTCCGTCTTCCACTCTTAAATCAATAATTTCACCCGATACTTCAGGCGCCAGTTTTACTTCAATTACCGGTTGAACAGTTCCGGAAGCACTTACTTTTTCCGTAATCGAAACCTTTTTGGCTTTTGTCACCTCCACTTCAATGGTCTTGGGTTTGCCAATCCAACCGGCTGATTTCCCGATGATCAGGAATAAGATTAGAAAGGCGACTGCCCCAATTCCGATATAAAGAATCTTGTTCGATTTTTTCTTTTGTTTTGCCATGAGCGATAAAGAATAGTAGGTTGGTAAATTAAAATTCGAGTGGTAATCCCTGGTAGAAGTCAAGTACCTTCTTCCGGAAGATGAAATCATACTTGGCACGGAGTAAGTCTGACTGAGCCTGGAATAAATTGTTTTCCGCCACCTGGTAGTCCACAAAGTTCACAGCCCCTAGATTATACCGTTGTTGCGTCATCCGGAATGCTTCGTCACGGGCCTTCACTTGCTTATCGGTGGATTGATAGGTTTTTATAGCAGCAATGGCATTGTTATACGCGGTCTCTACAGTTTGTCGCAGCGTATTCGTTGTTTCGGTTAAGGTAATGTTGGCAATTTCGCGGTTGATGGCCGCGCGTTGCATGGCCGATCTCGCTGAAAGTCCATTAAATACCGGAATCTGAATATTCAAACCGAGGCTACGACCGCGGTTGTCCTGATATTGATCCATAATGGAAGGCACCCGGAACTGTCCGGTTTGAGTAGTTACATCGGCTAGAACCGGAGAATTGCTTCCTTGGACATATCCGATTTGCCGCGTGGTTGTAGCCGAGCCACCATCCGCATAAAATTGTTGGCGCTGGTCTGAGTAAACGGTACTGTAGGATCCGGAAACACTGATCCGAGGATACAAATTTCCTCGGGCTGAGCGAAACGCATAATCAGAACTCAGCTTCCGAAGCTCCGCTCCTTTTATCTCGGGCATGGAAGTCATCGCGATATCAAAGATTTCCTCTGCCGACTTATTCATAAGGGAAACATCCTCTACATTCACTTGTGGAATTTCAACATCCATCGGGTTAGACGCAGGTAACTGCAAGGCTTGCTTCAATTGAAGCAACGATAGGTTCAGGGCATTCTCCCGTTGAATAACGTTTAATTCATTAGTTGCCAACTGGGCATCCAGATTGAGAACATCCCCAATCGGAACCGAACCGGCATCTGATAATTTCCGTGTCCGGTCAAGTTGCTCTTGAGTTGATTTCACCTGATATTGAGCCACCGCCAACAACTCTTTATTAAAAACCACATTTAAATACAGGGTAATCACGTTCAGAATAACATCATTCTTGGCTCTAATCAAATCTTCGTTGGCAGCATCATAATCGGTATTGGCCTGCTTCAGGTTATAAAACAACCGGGATCCATTCCACAACAGCAAATTTGAGCTGGCGCTTAAATTCGAGTTTTCGATTTTATTCTCCGTAAAGATGTTGGTGGTCGGGTCAATAGTACGACCCCAGTTCAGACCATAGTTCCCGTTCGCGTTTAATGTAGGAAGCATGGTCATTTTTGCCTGTAACCTATTGATCTCACTGGTTTCAACACCGTAGGTGCTTCTTTTAACAGTTAAATTATTGGAAACTGCATGGTCAATCAATTCCCGTAACGTCCAAACTTTAGCTTCCTGACTCGCCTGCTGGCCCCATGACAACAAAACAAGACTCAAAAAGAAAGTGGTTAGTAAACTTCGCTTCATATTATAATACGATATCTGGTATGTAAATAACTTCTTTTACCCAACTTAGACTCTTCAGGTATTCAAATGTTACAGGCTTGATTCCTGAATCCATTTCAATGACCTGGCAAGCCAGATCATGCTTCCCTTTACGGGAAACCGACATGGTCGCAATATTACAATCATCATGCGCCAAAACACTGGCGATAAAAGCAATGCTGCCCTTCTTATCTTCCGCAAAAATGATCAGTGTATGAAGGCTGGCCGAAAAGTCTGCTTTAAAGCCATTCACCTCCGCAATATTAATGACACCCCCACCCTTGCTTTCGCCCAACACTTCAACCGATCTTTTACCTGATATCAGCTTAAGCCGGATTGAGTTAGGATGTAAGGCTGAAGCATTCCCGACAGACTTGAAGGAATACTGAAGTCCCTGAGCCTCTGCAATCTCCAGAGATTCGCGAATGCGCTTATCATCCGTCTTAAAGTCCATTAAACCGGCAATGATGGCGCGGTCACTTCCATGACCTTCATAGGTACGGGCAAACGAGTTGTAAAACGTGATCTCCGCCTTTTCTGGAGTTGCCCCTAATATTTTAATGGCCGCCCGCGCAATTCTTACCACCCCGGCTGTATGGGAACTGGAGGGACCGATCATGACAGGACCGATCATATCAAAAATGCTACTCTTCTCAGCCATACGCGGGTTCTAACGTAATCTTGTCCAAAAGGATTGCCCAAAAGGGCATTTTATCGACCTTTTTGGGGTATTTTTTAACAAGCGGCAAAAATAGCGTTTTTGTAGCTGATAATGACCTAAATCAGAACTTGAAACTTGGCTTTCAGACCGCGATTGGAGCCTTGATGGAGGGATGAGCCTGATAATTCACAATCTCAAAATCCTCAAATTGGTAGTCAAACAAGCTCTCCGGTTTCCGTTTGATGACCAGTTGAGGCAAGGGATAAGGATCGCGGGTTAATTGCAACCGTGCCTGCTCCAGATGGTTCGAATAAAGGTGAACATCACCTCCGGTCCAAACAAACTCACCGGGCTTCAAATCACATTGTTGTGCCACCATTTCCGTTAACAAGGCATAGCTCGCAATATTAAAGGGTACCCCTAAAAAGTAATCTGCGCTGCGTTGATACAATTGACAGGACAGCTTACCATCTGCCACATAAAACTGAAACAAGGCGTGGCAAGGTGGCAAGGCCATTTTATCAACCTCGGCTGGATTCCAGGCGGAAACGATGTGCCTGCGAGAATCCGGTTTTGTTTTAATCTGGTGTAGCACCTGGGCCAGCTGATCAATTTTGCGGCCATCCGGTGCCGGCCAACTGCGCCATTGGCTTCCATACACCGGACCCAAGTCTCCATTTTCATCCGCCCATTCATCCCAAATGGTCACTCCATGATCTTTCAGGTATTGAATATTGGTATCGCCACGCAAGAACCACAACAACTCATAGATGATGGATCTCAGGTGCAATTTTTTTGTCGTTACCAAAGGGAAGCCCGCTGATAAATCGAACCGAAGTTGACGACCAAAAACCGAGTAGGTACCGGTACCGGTACGATCTGTTTTTACGGTGCCGGTTTCGAGAATGTCGCGCAGCAAGTCGAGGTATTGACGCATATTAAAATCTCACGCAAGTAACGCGTTCCTGCAAATAAAAAAAAGCCCCGGTCCAAAGACACGAGGCTTTTCGATTAAACCCACAACACTTAAATCTCTCCGCGTACGGTAATGGTTTTGGATTGACCATTGATCGTAACGGTCACTACCCGATCACATTCACCCGATCCATAATCAATGGTGATGGTTCTGCCTGTACCGACCGTCAGCACTTTAACACCTTGCACCGCCATGAACACCCGATTGGTGATGGCGCATTCGCGCTTGTATACCAATGGGGTCGTAATATCAACCTGGTACACATCTCCATTGCGATTAGTGCCGGAAGCCGTACCATCTACAATCCACTGATCTTGAAGGGGATTGCTGGCACGCACCCATTCACGGGTCCGGTTCACTTCACGGGTTGCCGTGGTATTGTCCGGCCAGGTTGCTTTTCCACCTGTTAACACGATTGAAAACTTAGGGCTGGATTCTGTGCTCTCGGTCACATTCGTTACCGTGCGGGTACCTTCAATCTTTACTCCGTTGATAGAGTATTCCTCAAACGTGGTAATGATTTTAGATCCGGGGAAGAAACGCTTGCCGATAAACTCTATTTTGATTTTACCTTTTCGCACATTGCCGCGCGCATCTTCACAGCCCGTTCCAAAATCTACCGTGATGTAACCATGCGGGATAGCCGTTGTATTATCGCCCGCCAATTCGAGCGTTACGGAAACGCAATCATTAAACCGGATATCAGCCGGCTTAACACCTGCCCGGCCCGATGAAGATTCACGTGAGCCACTTAAGGTGGCGCCTTCAGCCGAAACCGCCAGAGCAGACATATCATCAGCATCTTCGAAATAACCATCCGTAGCGGCTTCGTTTTCAACACTTTGTGAATCATTTTCGCTGAATTCAACATCCTCGGTACAAGAGGCTAAGAAAATCATGCAGACCGCTGCAAAACCTGACAGAACTTTTAAGAATGAGATTTTTGTCGTTTTCATGGAGTTTTTAAGGTTAGAACGTCCCTTAGAATGATGAGGAATGCCAAGGTTTAATCGCACTATCCATTTTTTTTAAAATAGTAGATTTTGATACCACTGCCCATCATTTGGTAACTTTGAAGGTATGAGACTCCTTATTTTTTTCGTGTTGGCCTCCCTGGTGGCGGAAGCGCAGCCCGTATTGAAAATTGCGAAGCTGAAATACAATGGTGGTGGCGATTGGTATGCCAACAAAACAGCCTTGCCCAACCTGATTGCCTTTTGTAATCAGGAGTTGGGCACCCACCTGGCCCCCGAAGAAGAAGTGGCCGAAGTGGGCACTCAGGACTTATTCAACTACCCCTACGTGTACATGACCGGCCATGGTAACGTTGTCTTTTCAAGCGAAGAGGCATTAAACCTGAGAAACTACCTGATAGCCGGGGGATTTCTCCATATCGATGACAACTATGGTCTTGATAAATTTATCCGGCTGGAGTTGAAAAAGGTATTTCCGGAATTGGAATTAATCGAAGTGCCCTACACGCATCCCATCTATCATCAAAAATTTGATTTCCCGAACGGGCTTCCCAAAATTCATGAACACGATGCCAAGCCAGCACAAGGCTTTGGTCTGTTTTACGAAGGCCGGCTGGTGGTGTTCTATAGTTATGAATGTGATCTTGGAAATGGATGGGAAGATCGCAGAATTCACAATGACCCGGAAGAAAAGCGGCAATTGGCATTGAAGATGGGGGCCAATCTGATCGCCTACTGCTTTACTAATTATTGATTTTTTTATTTTAGAACCAATGATTCTGATGGATTGTGTTCTACTTCAATTAATCTTAACCATATGGTGAAGTCAATATTGGTGGTCCTCTTATTATTAGTTTTTGGGCAAGTTGCTTATTCCCAGGAATCTGCCATTAGTCTTAATGCCGGGTATCTCTTCAGCTCGGATCGAATGAATAATCAGGAGGGCAATGGAAATGGTTGGCGCTTGATTGCCACGTATCAGGAATCTTTAAAAAATGAAAAGTGGGCAATCGGGATTTCTGCCGGCCTGATGAAAGATCGATATTCATTTGCGTTAGCCAATCCTGAATTTTCAGAGACTGAACTCGAGTCAATACCGATCTTTTTTTCGGGTAAGTATTTTATAGGAAAAGAAAAGTGGCGCGGGTATCTGAAAGGATCAGCGGGTGCGAATTGGATTGTAGATTATAAAGTAGGATTCCTGTCGGGACTTGGAATAGGGGTAGATTATCCCATCAATCACAAGCTTTACATCAATGCCGAATACGAATTCAACCTATGGCAAAATGACTTTTACGGCATTCGTTATCTTCAATCAGCCAACCTGGGTATTGGATTTAAATTCTAACTCCCCTAGCGTGACACTGCTGGCTGATGCTGAAGAGGTCCGATTCGAAGGGAATTAATCACCGGAATTTCTCTTACCCCCAAGTTTTCAATATTTAAATACAGGTTTTGCTTGCTTTGTATAACTAAATAATTAGTTTTACAACGTAATTGATAGTTTATGAAAGAGCTCACCAAAGCGGAAGACCAGATCATACAGATTTTGTGGCGATTAGAGAAGGCCTTCGTCAAAGACATCATCGATGAGTTACCGGAGCCCAAACCCGCCTACAATACTGTTTCCACCATAGTTCGCATCCTGGAAAAGAAAGGATTTGTGGGTTATAAAGCCTATGGCAAAACACATGAGTACTTTCCGTTGGTTCAACGCGAACACTATACCCGGTTCTACCTGAATAATATGGTAAAAGGTTATTTCAATGGTTCTATCCAAAACCTGGTCTCCTTCTTTGCCCGGGAAAATAACCTGAATGTGCAGGACATTGACCAACTGGTTAAGGAACTCGATAACCTGAAAAAGCAAACACCATGAACACGCTAATCAATTACGTGATTGAAATTAACCTGAGCCTGGTTTTCTTTTACCTGGTTTATGTGGTCGTGCTGCGAAATGAAAATCAATTCCGAGCCAAGCGCTTGTTTTTACTTGGGGCGATGATCTTTTCATGGGTGTTTCCGCTGTTCACGTTCACTACCGTGAACAGTACGTATATCCCCTCCCTCAGCCAATCCATGCCGGCCCATTGGTTGCCCGAACTGGTGATCACCGCTGAGGGACAGGCCCAAGCAACATCGCAATCGATGTTGCCTGCTATTCTTCTCACCTATAAGATAGTAGCCGTTATTGTATTGATGCTGTTGCTTCTCCGGGTCGGAAAAATTATCTGGCTGCTTCAATCAGCAAACCAGTACCGGTGGAAAAACTTCACCGTAGCTGAAAGTACCCGGATTGCCGGTACTTTTTCCTTCTTCCACCTGATCTTCATGAGTCAAGATCAATCACTGACACCAGAAGAAAAGGAAGCCGTGCTACACCACGAAGAAGTACACATCCGTCAGTTTCACTCAGTCGACATACTGCTGATCAATCTGATGCAGGTTATCTGTTGGTTTAATCCCGTTATTCTCTTGTATAAAAAATCTCTGGTTCAACTTCACGAGTTTGAGGCCGATGCGCATGCAGTGCAAACGCAGGATGTGAACCGGTATTGCGGCCTGCTGGCGAAGGTAGCCTTACAACAAAACGGGTTTGTGCTAGCCAATCACTTTACCAATTCCTTCACCTTAAAACGAATCATGATGATGAAAACGATTAGTAAGAAAATTAGTCAATGGAAAATTGCCATTACTTTCCTCAGCGCCATTCTGGTATTTGCCGTGGTTGCCTGCCAGGATCAAATCGTAAATGAAATTTCACAAAGTACAGTCACGCAAGCGGACTTCCCTGCTGTGGTCAAGCATGATATCGATACGAAATACGCTGCTCAATATCCCGGGGCTAAGTTTAACTACCTGGAAGGAGACGCTGATGAAATCAGAAATAAATTTAGAAACAGTCCACAGCCATTACAGATCCTTTTAAATACCTATCATTTTTCTGAGCGCCAGACAACCGGGATTTTGCTCGTTGACGTTTCATCGCAAGAGTTAAAAAACAAAGATGACGTGTATGTGATTGTAGAAGAAAGTGCGGAGCCTGAAGGGGGTATGGAGAATTATTGGAAAATACTGGGGAGCAAGATTCAGTATCCGCTCGAAGCCCGTCAACGCGGGGTAGAAGGCCGTGTATTCGTTGAGTTTGTTGTAGACGAAGTGGGTCAACTATCTGACTTTAAGCTGTTGAAGGGAATAGGTGCCGGATGTGATGAAGAGGCCTTGCGGGTAATGACTCAATCACCACCCTGGAAACCGGGGAAACAACGGGGTGTTGCTGTTAAGCAAAGAATGGTTATCCCCATCATCTTTAAATTAGAATCTGATGGAAATACCAACATAAAATTAGGAGGAGTTACGAAATCAAATCAAACGATGGTTGTCGATGGCAGCTTGGTGAAAGAAGGGGATAAAAGTTTTATGATAGGCCATGTGACCAACAGCGAGGGCAAGCCCCTGCCCGGAATGAATATCGTTTTGGAAGGCACAACAGTAGGTACTGTTAGCGATTTGAATGGAGCGTATAAGCTTTTAGTACCCGATAACTCGGGCACCTTAGTTTTCTCATTTGTAGGTTTCGAAACTAAGCGTATTCCGTTCTAAACGATTTCAGGTATTAACGGGGGCTGTCTTAATTTTTATTGAAACCGCCTATTATATTGCTCCAAACACTTCTTCCAGTTTTTTATCCAAAGCCGGGCCGCGCAGGTTCTTGGCAATGATTTTTCCCTGCGGATCAATCAGAATGGAAAACGGAATGGCGTTGATGTTATAATCTTTAGCCGCTTGTGAATCGAAGTATTTGAGATCCGAAACATGGGTCCACACCAGGCCATCTTCCGCAATTGCCTGCACCCAATCTTCTTTAGTCCGATCAAGCGATACGCCAAACACTTCAAAACCCTTATCTTTAAATTTATGGTAGGCCTTTACTACGTTGGGATTCTCGCGCCTACAGGGGCCACACCACTTCGCCCAGAAATCAATCAACACATATTTTCCCCGTAAGGAGGAAAGTTTGGTGGGTACACCTTCCGGATTGGGCAATTCAATTTCCGGAGCGACCTGGCCTACTGCCGTAATTTTGAGTTTGTCGACCATTTCGGTAAACTCTTTGGTGTGCCGCGAGTTAGGCCACTCCTGCTTGAATTTTTCAGCTGTTGAAACATACAGGTCAAAGTAGATGTCTTTGTCCAGGATTCCCTGCTGCAACAGGTTCAACAAGCCTAATGAGGGCGGCTCATCCTTTAATATCAGGGCAATTTGGTCGTAGCCCTTTGTCAAAAAGTTAAGATACTCGGCTTGTAATTCTTCTACTCGTTGCTGATTTCGTTCGGCTGAGGCCCTGGCAAAATCGTTCTCCAACTGAGCGAGATAGGATGACTCCTGTACCCGGGTCATCATGGCTTGTACCTTCATCAACAAATCCTGATCAGGTGAACCTTTGATTTCATAAAATCCATTTTGATCATTGCCGTCAACATTAATTTCAACATCACTTTTATCCAGGATGAAGGCAATAAACTGACGGTTATAAAAATTCACTTGAAAATAGCTGGGTTCCGTGATCCGCAACTTTTTTGAAAAGGTATAATCACTTTTCAACGTAATTGTATCGTTAAGGCCCAGATTATCCGATCTCAATTCTTTAATCGAGATTTCTCCGGGTTGCGGAAATCCAACCTTACCGCGAATGGTGACATCCCAGCCGGGCTCTTCTTTTTTACAACCACTGAATAGTATCACTAAAACCATCCAGCTCATGACTGCTTGTATTCTCATATAATTCATGTTATCCATTTAGTTTTTTAACAATCAACTCGGTGGCCAATTTCGGATCTGCCTTTCCTTTCGAGCGTTTCATAACTTCACCCATAAACATCGTCACAATGGCTTTCTTCCCCTTTTTATACTCTTCTACTTTTAACGGAAATTCACGGATAATTTGTTCCACAATCGGCTGGATAGAATCGGCATTGCTATCCTGAATCAGATTCATCTGCTGAGCTAAGGTTTCCGGATCTGCCTCAGGATTTTTAATCAACTCCGGAAACAGCTTCTGCGAAGCTACTGCAAAACTCACAATACCGGTTTCCACCAGGTTAATCACCTCCGCCATTCGGGCGGGTGAAACCGGCAATTGGTGTGCCTCTTGATTGGTCTCATTCAAATGCGACTTAACAGGACCCATGAGCCAATTCGAAACGGCCTTGTAATTTTTAGTGTGCACACAAATTTGTTCAAAGAGCTGGGCCATTTCCCGTGAATCGGTCAACACCTGGGCATCATAAGCAGGTAGTTTATAATCCTTCACCAACTTTTCTTTCAGTTGCCACGGTAATGCCGGTATGGATGCCCGAATCGTATCCAACCATTCTTCCGTAATCTGCAGCGGACTTAAATCCGGGTCTGGAAAGTACCGGTAATCATTCAGTTCTTCTTTGGTGCGCATGCCATACGTTTGACCCGTGTTGGCATTAAAGGTCCGGGTTTCCGAAACCACCACTTCACCGCGCTCAAGTATTTCCAGTTGACGTTGGATTTCATAATCAATAGCCCGCTGAACGTTACGAATGGAATTCATGTTTTTGATCTCCACTTTCTTCCCGAATTCTTTCGCCTCCTTTCGCATCAAGGAAACGTTGGCATCGCAGCGCAGCGATCCTTCTTCCATATTGCCATCGCAGATTTCAAGGTACCGAACCAATTTCCGGATCTCGGTCATCAACGCATAGGCTTCTTCTGAACTACGCAAGGCAGGCTCGGTCACAATTTCAATCAACGGAACACCGGCCCGATTAAAATCAATTCGGGTTTCCGTTTCCCCTTCCAGGTGAATGGATTTTCCGGCATCTTCCTCGATATGAATCCGGTTCAAAGGAATTTTACGCTCGCCTGACTTGGTGGTGATGGAGATGAATCCACCTTTACAGATGGGTGTATGATCCTGAGTTAACTGATAGCCTTTCGGCAGATCAGGATAGAAGTAATTCTTACGGTCAAAAATCTGATATCGTGAAATCTCAGAATGGCAGGCCAACCCCATCTTGATGGCCAGTTCCGCTACCTGGCGATTGAGTTTTGGCAAGGTGCCCGGGTGTGCCAATGTGATTACACTGACCTGTGTATTGGGCGCACTTCCGAATACCGTAGAATCGGAGGAATAGATTTTACTGTGGGTAAGCAGTTGGGCATGAACCTCAAGGCCGATAACAACCGTGTATTGATCGTGTACTGATGTACTCATCGCCAGGTAAAATCCATGCCTATTGAATTAAACTTCGCGACTTCACCAAAACCCGATCCAGGCCGTCCAGATTTTTGCCACCGGCAGTGGCGAAGAACGGTTGACCACCACCTCCGCCATCAATTTCCTTCGCCAGTTCTTTCACCAGGTTACCCGCATGATATTTTTTGGACGCTTCCACTTTTTCGCCCAGCATGACCGCTACTTGCGGCTTGCCGTCCACATTGGCCGCCAGTACCAGTAGCAGATCATCAAATTGATTGCGCAAAGCATAGGCAATATTCTTGAGCGTATCGGCATTGGGTACGCTTATCTTTTCAGCGATCAGCGTATGGCCGTTGGTTTTGGATGCCTTGCGGGCCAGTTCTTCTTTTAGCACCTGGGCCTGTTGCTGATACAGGACTTCCAATTTTTTTTCCAAGGCATGCTTTTCTTCCATTAAGGATCGAGCCGATGCCACCACATCCTTTGGATTTTTAAGGACTACCTTAATTTCATTCAATACTTTCAGATGGTCATTGAGGTAATGCTGGGCACCATCGGCTGTTACCGCTTCAATTCTGCGCACACCGGCTGCTACCGAACTTTCAGATACAATTTTTAATAACCCAATATTTCCGGTAAACGGAACGTGGGTACCGCCACATAATTCCACGGAAAACTTTGGGTCGAACGTGATCACGCGAACAAACTCACCATACTTTTCACCAAAGAGTGCCATGGCCCCCATGGCTTTGGCTTTTTCCAAGGGCACATTCCGTTGCTCCTGCAGCGCTATGTTCTCACGGATTTTCTGATTCACCATCGTTTCTACTTTTTCCAACTCTTCATCCGTCATGGCGGCAAAGTGAGAAAAGTCGAATCGTAGAACCTTATCATTAACCAGCGAACCCTTTTGCTCAACATGCTTACCCAACACCTGACGCAGGGCAGCGTGCAGCAAATGGGTGGCCGAGTGATTATTCATGGTTTGCCTGCGCTTGCTTTCATGAACCTGCACCAGAAAGCTTCCAGCAAGGTTGGCCGGAATGGATTCCGTGTAATGAACAATCAGCTCGTTTTCTTTCTTTGTATCGGTAACGATAATTTTTTCATTCGCGGATTGTATAAAGCCCGTATCTCCTACCTGTCCACCACTTTCGGCATAGAAAGGAGTTTTATCCAAAACCAGTTGAAAGAATTCCTTATTCTTTTGCTTGACTTTCCGGTATTTAACAATCCGGGCTTCGGCTTGCAGGTGTTCATAGCCAACAAAATCGGTCTTCACATCGTCACCTACCAAAATCCAGTCTCCGGTTTCCTTGGTGGCATCGGCTTTGGATCGGGATTTTTGTTTTTCCATTTCGTTCTGAAATCCCTTTTCATCTACTCGAAATCCCCGCTCACGGGCAATGAGTGAAGTCAAATCAAATGGAAATCCAAACGTATCGTATAATTCGAAGGCCTGGGCACCGGTAATGGTGTTCTCCAGGTTTTCAATTCGCTTCAGACCCTTATCCAAGGTTCGAAGAAAGGACACTTCTTCTTCGTGGATGACCTTACCTACATAATCCTGTTGCTGGTGCAACTCCGGAAATACCTCTTTCAATTGACTCGCCAATACGGGAACCAATTTGTAAAGGAAGGGCTCTTTAAAATGAAGATACGAAAAGCCATATCGTACCGCCCTGCGTAATATTCTTCTAATCACATACCCGGCACCGGTATTGCTTGGCAACTGTCCATCGGCAATGGTAAAGGCAACCGCCCGTATATGGTCGGCCATCACCCGAATAGCGATATCTTGTTTTTCATGAGTTGATCCTTTGCCCGGTGTTGAGCCACTGTAGGTAACGCCAGCCTCCCTGGCAATAAAATCCATCAACGGCCGAAATACATCCGTATCATAATTCGAAGTCTTTCCTTGAATGGCCATACACAACCGCTCAAAACCCATCCCGGTGTCAACATGCTTATCGGGCAATGGCTCCAATGCGCCCGAGGCCAGACGATTGAATTGAATGAACACCAGGTTCCAGATTTCTACAACCTGGGGATGATCGCGGTTAACCAAATCCCGTCCAGGCGTTTTCTGAACCTCATTAGCTGGACGTAAATCGATGTGGATCTCGGAACACGGACCGCATGGGCCTTGCTCACCCATTTCCCAAAAGTTGTCTTTCTTAACGCCATGCAAAATCCGGTCTTCCGGAACGAACTGCTTCCACAGTTCTTTGGCTTCCTCATCAACAGGCAACTTATCGCCCGTATCACCTCCAAACACGGTTACATATAACCGGTCTTTCGGAAGTTGATATTCTTGAGTCAATAATTCCCAGGCCCACGCAATGGCTTCTTTCTTGAAATAATCACCAAAGCTCCAGTTACCCAACATCTCAAACATGGTGTGGTGGTAGGTATCCAAACCTACATCTTCAAGGTCGTTGTGCTTACCACTTACCCGAAGGCACTTTTGGGTATCGGCAATGCGCTTACTGGCCGGGGTTGAGTTACCCAAAAAGTAGTCTTTGAATTGTACCATCCCCGAGTTGGTAAACAACAAGGTGGGGTCGTTTTTTAGCACCAAAGGAGCCGAGGGTACTATTTTATGTCCCTTTTTTTCAAAAAAATCAAGGAATTTACGTCTTATCGTTGCTGAATCCATTAAATCTAAGCCCGTTTTAACTTTTCACACTAGGGTTTTTCTCTATATTTATGAGTTTTAAACCCTGTTAATCAGCAAAATTAATCCCCTTGGGGTCATTATGAAAGGAAACCCGGAATTTCAGCAGGCATCCTGGCGGAACTTACCCGTTTCCCTTCCATGATGATTTAGTACACGTATGGCCGGAACCAAGTATCATTATAATCCCAAAACACTGCGTTACGAGCGCGTGAAGATTTCCATCTTCAATGTGTTGATTACGATGATTGCGTATCTGGCATTTGGGTTTGTTTTCTTTGTCGGGCTCGTGCTGCTTCAAAATCTGATTATGGAAACCCCGATCGAAAAGAAATTGCGGGCAGAAAATAAAGCACTCGACCAACACCAAGTCATTCTCACGGCACAATTGAATGAATCCAATCAACGACTGGCAGAATTAAAAGAACAGGATCTGGCCTTATATCAAAAACTTTTTGAAACGAATCTGCCACCTGAATCGGATCCGGTATATCCCGACCGGGAAGAGTTATTGATTGCCGATCCACAGGATTTTGATGAATCCATCGATCAACTCAGTCATCGGTTTACTGAACTTAACACGGCTGCCCGTAGCTACAACCAAACGTTCCGGTACGAAGCCAGCATTCATAAAAATGATCTTGGTCACGTAATGGCATTACCTACGCTCGCACCGGTGCAACCATTTGAAGTGGAGAAACTGGTTTCGGGGTATGGTATTCGGATTAACCCCTTTCACAAAGGAAATTACCATCATGATGGTGTTGATATCGCCTCACCCCGTGGTACACCCGTGGTAGCTGCCGGTAAGGGTCGGGTGGTTTTAACCAGGCGCAGTGATTTGGTGGCTGGTTATGGAAATTATGTGGAGATTGATCACGGCTTTGGATACATCACCCGATATAGCCACCTGGAAGATATTGTTGTACGTCAGGGGCAGTCCATAAAAAAAGGTGAGGTGTTGGGATCCGTAGGATCAAGTGGCGGATCGATCGCCCCGCATCTTCATTATGAAGTTATCAAAAATGGGGTCAGCCTGAATCCGGTTCGGTTTATCATGGAAGGGATTGCCACCGATCGGTATGAGGCTTTGGTAGCCATCAGTAAAAAACAAAACCAATCGCTCGACTGATGGCCAAGATTCGATACACCTATAATCCGGAAACCTGCAAGTACGAACCGGTCATCATTTCGCCCCGCGTTGCGGGTAAACGAATTCTTAACTTTTTAGGAGTTTCCTTGCTCCTGGGCCTGGCTGGCACACTTTATTTTAACTACCGCTATCCCCTGATTGATGAAACACTGCAGGCCGAACGCAACTTAACCTTAAAGACTCAGTGGCGCGTACTGCATAAGCAACTTCAAAAAACATCTTACCAACTCAGTGCGCTGGAGCACAACGATGATCAAAATTACCGGGTGATTCTGGATTTGGAGCCGTTGGATCAATCTCAACGTGAGGCGGGTGTGGGAGGTCGTGAAAAAGAAAGCGAATCCATTTCGTACCCGCTTATTCGCACCGCTTATGAGCAAGCTGAAAAAATTAAAAACCGCCTGGATATTGAATCACAGTCGCTGAAACAGCTGATGGATGAACTATCCAAGAAAGAACGCATGTGGGCTTCACGCCCGGCCATTCAACCCGTAAGCAACCGGGATCTGAAACACCTACACACCATCTTTGGATTGCGCATGCATCCTTTGCTCGGGTACGTGAGACCCCACAATGGATTGGATTTTACCGCTCCGGAAGGTGCGCCCATTTACGCTACCGGTGATGGCACCGTAGGTATCGCCCAATATTCACAATCCATGGGTAATATGGTTTTCATCAATCATGGCTATGGATTTCAAACCCGGTATGGCCACATGACCAAGTTTATTGTTTACGCGGGCGAAAAAGTAAAGCGGGGTCAGGTGATTGGGTATGTAGGCGACACCGGACTTTCCGTGGCCGCCCATTTACATTATGAGATTTTATACAATGGTGTTTACGTTAATCCCATTAACTTTTTTCAGCGCGATCTCAACAATAAGGAGTATGAAAAACTGATTGAGATTGGAAGTCAGGCGGTAACCTCACTCGACTAAGCACCCCCTTTTAACTTTTCCGTTTGTATTTTTTATTTGCAGTCTGAACGCGAGCTATGAGTAAAGTATTTTTTGTCATTGGGTTCCTTGCCTTACCATTATTTATCCTGGCCCAAAAGAAAGACACCGTCACGGTGATTGGTGTGGGGGACATTATGATGGGGAGCAACTATCCCAACGGAGGTGTTCTACCCCCGAATCATGGCCGCGATCTGATGGCCGAAGTAAATTCCCTGCTATCCAACGCTGACCTTACCATGGGCAACCTGGAAGGTGTTTTAATGGATGACGGGGGTACTGCCAAAACCTGTCGTAATCCAAAAGTTTGCTATGTATTCAGAAGTCCGACCCGCTATGTGAACAACCTGGTAGCGGCCGGATTCGATGTGATGAGCCTTGCAAATAATCATGCCGGT
>ERZ1066115.64-NODE-64-length-40333-cov-15.154228_pt1 | contig 40333 bp, 45 predicted proteins | sample MGYA00382762_ERZ1066115 | MGnify/ENA primary metagenome ERZ1066115 (study PRJEB33369, sample SAMEA5778345) | biofilm metagenome | biome: Industrial cooling water; feature: Water cooling tower basin; material: Biofilm | place: United Arab Emirates | collected... | reverse complement strand
GGCGTTCGGTCGGCCGGGCTCGGCGTTCGGTCGGCCGGGCTCGGCGTTCGGTCGGGGGCGTTCATCGGCGGCTCCGGGGGGCGGGCGGCTCGGAGCCGGCGCGACCCGAGCGGGCCGGCGTGGCGCCGTCGCGGGAGGCATCCTTGGCCGCCGGGTCGGCCGATCGGTCGCCGGCGGGGCCGCCAGCTGGGCTTGGCGTGCGGTCGCCGGCCCGGTCGCTCCTCCGGGCGGACGGAGCGCCGCCGTACGAGAGTACCTCTTCGTCGAGCCATCTTCTATATTCTAGGAGCTTAAGGAGTATGGCCTTCTTCTCCGGCGGCGTGTCTAGGCTGGCGAGGAGGCTCTGTACGGTCTTGTCGAAGCCGGCTAGGTCGGTCGCGCCCTCGATGCGCGGGCAGAGGAGGCGGCCGGCGCAGAAGGAGCGCCAGCGGGCGCGTTCGGCCGGGCTCATGGTCTCGGGCCAATTGCGCGCGAAGAGCCGGCGCGTGAGCTGGGGTAGGCGTTCGTCGATGAAGTGCAGGGCGTAGGCCTTGGGCTTGGCCAGGGCGGGGCCCAGGGTGGCGACGAGCTCGTGGAGCTCGTCCATGGCCTCGCGGTCCTCGTCGCGGAAGAAACCGCCGGAGTAGATGCGGTATTCGGGGTCGGGGTCGGCGGCGCCGCGGCCGTCCGGGGCGAAGACGGCGGCGAGCTTTTGGATGAGGCCGGGCTCCTTGCCTAAGGAGGCGGCCCGCTTCCTGGCCAGGGCGGAGTCCAGGCCCAGGCGCGACTCGGCCTTGGCGTCCAGTATGGACAGGGGCGCCAGGTAGGGGCAGCGGCCCAGCCTGATCTGAACGAGGGGGATGCGCTCGCCCTCGGGCAGCTCGGCGGCCTTGCCGAAGAGCCGGCGCTTGAGCTCGTCCACCGGGAGCGAGACTAGGGGCTCGGGGTCCCGGCGCAGGTCCACCGCGACGACGAGGTCGCGGCGGCCGGGGACCATGCCCACGGGCGCGACGATCGCGCTGCAGCCGCGCTCGCTCGTGTAGGCGGCGGCCGTGTGCACGAGGGGCTCGCGGCCGGCCAGGTCGATGAGCGGCCGCAGGGCGTCGCGGCTACGGTGCCGCCAGTACCAGTCGTAGAGCCGGCCCTGCCGCTCCCGCACGAGCCTGGCCAGGGCTATGGTGGCCTCTATGTCGGCCAGGGCGTCGTGGGCGTGCTCCAGGCGGACCTCGTTGGCCGCCGCCATGGCCCCGAGGGTAAAGTCGGGTCGGCCCCGCTCGTTCACCGGCCAGGACATGCCCTCCGGCCTGAGGTCGCGGGCGGCGCGGAAGAGGTCGATGACGTCCCAGCGGCTGTTGCCGTCCGCCCACTCGCGCTCGTACGGGTCGAAGAGGTTGCGGTAGAAGAGGTTGCGGACGAACTCGTCGTCGAACTTGATCGAATTATAACCCGCGACGCAGGTGCCCGGCGCGCCCATCTCGGTGCGCAGGGCCTTGGCGAACTGGTATTCGGGGATGCCCTCGTCCATGGTCTGGCGGGGGGAGACGCCGTGCACCATGCAGGCGTAGGGGCTGGGGAGGTAGTCCGGCGTTATCTTATTATAGAGGACGAGGCCGCCCGAGAGGGGCTTGAGGCTCTCGTCGGTGCGCACGCAGGCGAACTGCGCGACGCGGTCGTGCCGGGGCTCCAGGCCGAAGGTCTCGAGGTCGTACCAGAGTATGCTCGCCATGGGCGCAGTATAGCGAGGCGCGCGCGCCGTGGCCATGCCCTTGGCCGGCGGCCATGCCCTTGACCGGCGGCGGGCTCGGGCGCGAAAATACCCGCACTGGAGGGGCGCGTGCATAAGGACGAGCGCAGGGTCTTGGAGCAGTACATCAAGGATCGGGGCCTTAAGCTTACGGCGGCGCGCATGACGGTCCTGGAGGCCTTCATGTCGCTGGAGTCGCACGTGACCGCGGAGGCGGTCTACGAGGCGGCCAAGCGCATGGACCCGGGCATCGGGCAGGCTACCGTGTTCCGCGCCATGAAGCTGTTCCGCGAGGCCGGCCTGGCCCGCGAGGCCTGCCACGACGAGGGCGCCCGCCAGTTCGAGCACGCCTGGCGCCACGCCCACCACGACCACTTAAGCTGCGTGCGCTGCGGCGCCGTGGTGGAATTCGTGGACCCGGCCATAGAGAAGGCCCAGGAGGCGGTTTTCAAGCGCTACGGCTACGCCCCCGACGGGCACCGCCTGGAGCTCTACGGCGTCTGCCCCGCCTGCGCCGCCGCGGAAGCCCCGCTACGGGGCGACGGGGAAGCGTAGGCGGAAGACCGTGCGCCCGCCCTCGCGGCTATAGCTCGCGCCGCCGCCCAGCTGGCCGGCCAGGCCCTCGATGAGCTTGATGCCCAGGCTCCCGGCGTGGGCCGCGGGGGCGTCGATGGTCCCGTCGCCGTCGTCCGAGATCTCCAGGGCCAAGGATTCCGGCTCCGAACGCAGGCTTATCGCGACGCCGAGCGGCTCGGCCCGCCCGCCCGCGTGCTTGAACGCGTTGGTGAGCGCCTCGTTGACGATGAGCCCCAGGGGCGCGGCCAGCTCCATGGGGAGCTCGCGGCTCGGGCAATCCAGGCTTATGACGGGCGGGAGCCCGGGATCGCCGGCCGCGCGCCGGACGCCGTCGACCAGGGTCTTGAGGTAGTCCCGCACGTCCACCGCCGAGATGTCGGCCTTGCGGTACAGCTGCTCGTGCACCAGCGACAGAGCCTTTACGCGCCCCGAAAGCTCGCCGAGCCCGCGCCTGAGCTCCGCCGTGGCGGCGCGGCGTTCCTGTAGGCTGATGATGCTCAGCACGAGGTTTAAGTTATTCTTAACCCGGTGGTTAAGCTCCTTGAACAAAAGGTCGCGGGCCGCCAGGGCATCGCGTAGCTCCCGTTCGGTGGCCTTGCGCAGGGCGCGCTCCCGCTCCATCTTGCGGTAGAAGTCCGAGAGGTAGCCGAGGGCCGAGCCTAGTACCAGGCCCGAGAGCTCGGCCATGGGCTTGGAGGCCGGCGAGTACTCCGGATGGCCGATGAGCTGGAAGAGCGCCAGGTTGGCGGGCAGGCCGAAGGCGCCGGCCAGGAGCCCGCCCGGAAGCCCGAAGCTGACCGAGGTGGCCAGGAGCGGCAGGATGATCAGGTAGTTCGCGGAGACTTGCAGCGTCGGGCCGGCGACGACGACGAGGGCCGCGTAGAGGGCCCAGGATAGCAAGGCGATGGTTATTTTATAACGGCCGGTAAAGAGGGCGTGTATGCGCCCGAGGAGGCGGTCGAAGCCCGAGTACAGCTCCTCCGGGGCCTCGGCGGCCTCCGGCGCCCGCGGGACGGCGGCGGAGCCGGGACCGCCGGGCGGCGGCCGCCGGCCTTGGGTCGTCACTATTCGTCGTGCTTGGAGGCGGCTTTCTCGCGCTTCTCCTTGCGCTTCTCCATCATGGTCTTCTGCGGCTTCTTCTTCGGTTCCTTAGGCTGCTTGCTCTTCTCACCCATAGTCGTTGCCTCCTGGCTCGGTCGCGTAGCGGGGCGGCCCGGCCGCCCGAGCCTAAGTATACGCCTCCGGCATGGGGCAGGCAATGGACAGTTCGGTTCTAGCCGACGAGATTGCACACCGCCGGCCTTTTTGCTACAGTGTCAGGAAGCACCGGAGGGTATGCCATGAAAGCCGTCGAGCTCGAGAAAGCCTACGACCCTAAGCAATTCGAAGATCGCATCTACGCGGCCTGGAAGGCCGAAGGGCTTTTCCAGCCGAACGCCGGCGTCCGCGAAGGCGCGCCCAAGAAGCCCTTCGTCGTCGTCATACCCCCGCCCAACGTCACCGGCGTCCTGCACGTCGGCCACGGCCTGAACAACTCCCTGCAGGACATCCTGATCCGCTACCACCGCATGGCCGGCCGGCCGACCCTCTGGGTGCCCGGCACCGACCACGCCGGCATCGCCACCCAGCACGTGGTGGAGAAGAAGCTCCGCGAGCGCGGCGTGAAGCGCCGGGAGCTCGGGCGCGAGAAGTTCCTGGAGGAGACCTGGAAGGTCAAGGACGAGCACCACGCCGTCATCACCAAGCAGCTGGAGAAGATCGGCGCCTCCTGCGACTGGAGCCGCGAGCGCTTCACCATGGACGAGGGCCTGTCCAAGGCCGTGCGCGAGGTCTTCGTGCGGCTTTACGAACGGGGCCTGGTGTATCGCGGCAAGTACCTGGTGAACTGGTGCTGCTCCTGCGGCACCGCCCTGGCCGACGACGAGGTGGAGCACGAGGACGAGCAGGGCGCGATGTACCACATCCGCTACGAGTACGCCGACGGCTCGGGCTCCATCGAGATCGCCACCACGCGGCCGGAGACCCTCTTAGGCGATACGGCCGTGGCCTTCCATCCCGAGGACGAGCGCTATAAGGCCTTCGAGGGCAAGCTCCTGCGCCTGCCCCTGGCCGGCCGCGACATCCCGCTCATCGCCGATACCTACGTCGACCGGGAGTTCGGCACGGGCCTGGTGAAGATCACCCCGGCCCACGACCCCAACGACTTCGAGGTGGGCAACCGCCATAACCTGGAACGCATCAATATCCTGAACCCCGACGGCACCCTGAACGAGAACGTGCCGGAGAAATACCGCGGGCTCAAGGCGCGCGAGGCCCGGAAGCTCGTCGTGGAGGACTTGAAGGCCCTGGGGCTCTTCGTGGCCGAGCGGCCCATGCAGCACTCCGTAGGGCACTGCTACCGCTGCCATACCGTGGTGGAGCCCTACCTGTCCGAGCAGTGGTTCGTGAAGATGAAGCCCCTGGCGGAGAAGGCCCTGAAGGCCTGGCACGACGGCGACGTGAAATTCTATCCGCAGCGCTGGGAGAACACCTACGAGCATTGGCTCTCGAACATCCGCGACTGGTGCATCAGCCGCCAGCTCTGGTGGGGGCACCGGATCCCGGTCTGGTATTGCGACCACTGCGGCTACGTGATGGTGGAGCGCGAGGAGCCCACGATCTGCCCCAAGTGCAAGTCGACCGAGCTCAGGCAGGACGAGGACGTCCTGGATACCTGGTTCAGCTCCTGGCTCTGGCCCTTCTCCGTGATGGGCTGGCCCGACGACACCGCCGACCTCCGCCGTTATTATCCGACCACGGCCCTGGTGACCGGCTACGACATCATCTTCTTCTGGGTCGCGCGCATGATCATGGCGGGCATGGAGTTCATGGAGAAGGCGCCCTTCCGCGACGTGTACATCACCACGCTCATCCGCGACAAGCAGGGCCGCAAGATGTCCAAGTCCTTGGGCAACGGCATCGACCCCTTGGAGATCGTGGACGAGTACGGCGCCGACGCGCTCAAGTTCACCTTGGCCTTCCTTACGAGCCAGGGGCAGGACGTGCTCCTGGATAAGGAGAGCTTTAAGCTCGGCTCCAAGTTCGCCAACAAGATCTGGAACGCGAGCCGCTACATACTGATGAACCTGGAGGGCCGCGAGCTCGTCCTCGAGCCCTCTTTGAACGACGCCGACCGCTGGATCTACGAGCGCCTAGGCGCCGCGGCGGCCGCCGTTTCGGAGGCCATGGCCGCCTACCGCTTTAACGACGCGGCCTCGGCCCTGTACGAGTACTTCTGGAACGACTTCTGCGACTGGTACCTGGAGGCCACGAAGCTGTCCACCAGGGCGGAGGACCCGGCCGAGCGCGACCGCGCCGTCACGGTGCTCCTGGACGTGCTGGCCGAGTCGCTGGCCCTCCTGCACCCCTTCCTGCCCTTCGTGACCGAGGAGATCTACGGCAAGCTCCCGAACGCGCGCGGCCGCCTGATCGTGCGCGCCTACCCGCGCTCCGATATCCGCCGCGACGAGGCGATAGCCGCGCGCTTCGGCATGATGAAGGAGCTCGTCACCTTGGTGCGGGCCCTGCGCGCCGAGTTCGGCATAGCCCCCGAGAAGAGGCTTAGGGTGCGCTTTAAGCTGGACGAGGGGACCGACGACGGCGGCTTCATGGCGCGGAACGCGGCCTTAGCCGAGCTTTTAGCGGCGGCCGAGGGCGTGGCCCGGGTCGACGCCAAGCCCGACGGCGCCCTGGCCCTGGCCGGGCGCGGCTTCGAGTGCTACGTCTACGCCAAGGAGGCGGTGGACGCGGCCCAGTTGGCGGCCCGTTTCCGCAAGGACGCGGAGAAGGAGCGCCTGTTCGCCGATAAGGTCCAGGCCAAGCTGGCCAACCAGGGCTTCGTCGCCAGCGCGCCCGAGGAGGTCGTGGCCAAGGAGCGGCAGAAGCTGGCCGAGGCGCGGGCCCGGGCGGACAAGCTCGAGCGTTACCTGGCGGACCTGGCGTAGGGGGCGGGCATGCCGAGCCGCGGCGCTCCCTTGGGCGAGGGCGATACGAACGTACAACGCATGGGGCAGGATCAGATGCTCCGCCTGCGCGAGATGCATCTGGCGCCGTACATTCAGCTGTCGACCTTGCTCATCGGTAAGCGCCGCCGCTCCGGCGGCAATATGTTCAGGCACCAGCTCGATACCATGGCCATACTCATGGACTACGGCTATATCGATTCGGTGCTGCTTAAGGCCTCTGTCATCCACGACATCCTGGAGGACATACCCGGCTTCGAGCGCGACCGCATCCTGGACATCGACGAGGAGAGCGAGCGGGTCTTCGCCCTCGTCATGGAGGTGACCCGCCGCCAGGTAGAGAGCAAGGGCGAGTTCCTGACGCGCATCCTGGAGTACGGCTCGCCCCTGTCCCTGGTGCTCAAGGCCGCCGACCGCATCAGCAATATGATTTCGTTAGGCTATACCACCGACGTGGAGTTCATCCGTCGCTACACCGACGAGACGGAGCGCTACGTCTACCCGATAGCCGAACGGGCCGACAAGGAAATGCGCCGCGAGCTCGAGGAGCTCGTAGGCACGCGGCGGGCCTACCTGTCCCGCTGCTTTGAAATATAGCGTACCTAAGGAGCATACCATGCCGAGAGAGTGGACCAAGGCGAGCATCGCCGCGACCATCGACCACACCATACTGAAGGCCATCGCCACCGAGCGGCAGATCCGCGAGCTCTGCGTCGAGGCCAAGGCCAACGGCTTCGCCAGCGTCTGCGTGAACCCCCATTGGGTGCCCCTCTGCGCCAAGGAGCTGGCGGGCAGCAAGGTGCTGGTCTGCACGGTGATCGGCTTCCCCCTCGGCGCCAACGCGAGCGCCGTCAAGGCGGAGGAGACCAAGCTGGCCGTCAAGCAGGGCGCCCAGGAGGTGGACATGGTCATCAACCTCGGCGCCGCCAAGGCCGGGGATTGGAAGGCCGTGGAGGAGGATATCCGCGCCGTGGTGAAGGCGGCCGAGAAGGCTACCGTCAAGGTCATCATCGAGACCTGCTACCTGACCGACGCCGAGAAGGTCCACGCCTGCGAGGCGGCCATGAAGGCCGGCGCCCATTTCGTGAAGACCAGCACCGGCTTCGGCACCGGCGGCGCCACCGCCGACGACGTGCGGCTGATGCGCAAGACCGTGGGCGACAAGCTTAAGGTCAAGGCTTCCGGCGGCATACGGAGCTACCACGACGCCATCCAGATGCTGGAGGCCGGGGCCGACAGGCTCGGCGCCTCCAGCGGCGTGGCCATCGTCTCCGAGCTTCCGGAGTAGCCGCATGCGCGCGGCGCGGGCTCCCCTCGTAACGCTAGCCTTCATGGCGGTCGCCCTGGCCGCCTGCGCGCCGGCCTCGGAGGACCGCGCCCTGGACGGCCCCCCGGCTATCGGGATAGCGCTCGACCTGGGCGGGCGCTTCGACGGCGCGGCCAACGCCGTCGCCGTCGAGGGAGCCCTGCGCCTGGCGCGCGATTTCCGCGGCGTCGTCGAGGGGGCCCCCGGCGGCGACTTCGGCGGCAATTTCAGCCTCCGTGTAACCACGCGCCGATTTTGAGAAAATGTACCATCTATCTTGATAAAACCATGTTTAATCATGCCTTTACATGCATTAGCATGCCACAATAGGGTCAAATTGTGGGGAAAATGTAGCGATGACCGGGTTTGTCATTCGGCGATCCTGATTAAGCCGATAGCTAAGAGCCCGTCGATATCCTGGGCGGAAGCCTCGACGCCTTCGAGGTCTGCCATTTCAATGACTGGCTCAATTTTGGCTTCCACCTCGACGCCCGACGCCTCGCTGATGCGAGCAACCACCTCGGCGAATTCCGGGTCGTTAGGTCCAATCTCGCTCTTCCCGGTCGCCTTGATATACTCGTTTTTCACCTCCTCAAAGTTTCTTATTTCCTCTTCGAGGGCGACTAGTACTTTGCGAAGGGTAAGCGCGCGGGCACCGGATTTTAGCTTGAGCGTGTAAGCGTAGGTCAGGGCGTTCTTGGCGGCTAGTACGGTGGATAGCTTCATACAATTGGCTCCTCAATGATGGGGTCTTCCGGAGCAGGCTCTTTAGCTACGATCGGCTCATCTTTCGTGGATTCCTCGATCACTTTCTCCGGGTCGGGATCGCGCACCTCGCCGTCCGGGTACAGCCCGCAACGCGCTATGGCGGCGTAGAGAACGGTTGCTATCGCCTCGCGCTCCTCGTCGGCGAGCTGAATGTCGTGCCGGTCGTACTCGGCCGGAGGAGCATCGGCGAAGCGAGCCTCGGCGTCTTTGTAGAGCCCGACCACTAGCTCGATGCGCCCCGTGTCCAGGCGCAGGCTCGGGCTGGCCAGCGGCCGCGCGTAGGTTGCCATGTAGCCAGTCCGTAATAGCTTGGTTACGGTTATTGCCATACCATCACCCCTTTCTCAATACCAAGATTCGCCCAAATTGCTTGAATTTTGGATCATCTTTTTCGTAGCTTCTCTCTTCTACAACTCCAGTAACTGAGTAAGCATCTATGAAATAGTACATCCCGTCTTCATCTCTGACAAAAACTGCGACATGAGTAATACTATCTTCCCCCATAAACAATAAGTCGCCAATTTCAGGGTTATCAATTTGTCTAGTGTATTTATTCAATAACGACGCAACCGTAGCGTCAGAGAACAACAAGGACTCGTCAAAGACATCCGTGGCCCTTTTATATATATTTACAATTAACCCCGAGCAGTCTATACCTCCAACGCCTTCAATATGCCTTGGGCCTGCCCAGTCGCCACCGCCATACACATAAGGCATCCCAATGTAATAATACGCTGTTTCTGCTGCAAGCTCCCTCACTTCAGGAGGCACATCGATAACTGAACTACCGTCAGGCATTTGACATGCGGAAATAAACGGTATGAACATGATCAATATCACCACTACCTTTTTCACCAAGCAACCCCTACGCTATAAGAATATGTGTTTGAATCCCCAACAGGCAGTATATCATATACATAACCCGGATCTGTAAAATTAAATCCATTTATACCCAGTTGGGTTGCGGACACACGCTCAACGTACGACGCAACAATATAGTTTCCGCCGTACCTACGAAAGCCACCATGAACTCTCATCGCATCACCAATATTAGGTAGCAGAGCGGCAAATTTGCTGTACCAAGTCCCCTTCGTTTGAGATGTATTATTATTCCAATAATTTGTTATGGCTATCCCATTTTCTGGCTTTACCTTTCCATCAACTCTTAAAGCTCCATTAACCCTTAGCATATATCCAGCTGGGTCAGTAGTCCCTATCGAAACATTACCTCCTATATGGAAACTGTATCCATTCTCTAGAGCTAACTGGAATGTACTAACACCATCACCCCATCCTAGATAGGCGGCACGAATATTATCCGAACGCCTCCAATCGATGTATGGAAGTTTTGATCCCGCTCCAGCCTTTATTAAAGTTAAGCTATCAGAACCGATACCAGCATCAATCCCAGTGGCAACGACACGGAATTTGTAACCTGATGTATTCGATATTCCAATTGCAACTCCATCGTTACCTATACGCATTATATGATTCATAGCTACGTCAGCACCAAGTGCGAGAGTTTCTTTTGCGCGAGTATAGAAATCGATAATTCCATCAGCGTATTGGCCTATGATTATGGCTGCACGACCAGCATTAATTGAAGTTGAAGCGGCGAAGCCAATATCTGTTTCCTTTTGCCGTACGCCGTACTGTAGCGCGAGCGCTCCACTTGATCGAGCGTTACCAATAACACCAAGTGATTCGTCGTTATAATCGTCTTCAAGAATAGTAGAACCACTCGTTGCAGACTGCGAACCTGATCGTATCTTGCCTGCGACCCTGAGTTTTGCTCCTTTGGAATGGAGCGTCCCTATAGTAGTTGATCCGTCAGGAGAATTAACGTAGAGGCCCAGGCCAGAATCCCACCAATTTGAACCATGGCCCATGGCGAGCCTGACGATTGAGTCGCCAGCACCGTGAGCCCCTATGCCGCACATGCGCAAATTTTCAGCATTATTAAACGTCTCAAATCCACGAGCCCAGCCGCCCGATATAGGAGACGTAAAATAGAGAGAGCCATCAGCTCTTATAGTGGAAGTAACATACATTGTGCCACCGACTGAGAAGTTGTATCCCGTCGCAGCTTTATTGATGCCTACTTTTTGTCCGTTTATGCAGATAGCCTGTCCCGCGGCCGAGGTGCCTATATAACCATTCCCCGCACCGTCAGCATAGAAAGTCATCGGTAGCATTAGCCCTGTATCAACGTCGCCTATATTGGAAATATCCAATGTTCCCTTGAGTCTTGTCTGAAGCGTTGAAACGCGGAAGCTTGTGACCCTGAAGGTCAAGATGCCAGATTCGTATTTGAGGTAGTTCTCCGCATCCCCTACGCGGAAAGAGCCGACAGGACGACTCCGGCCAGGAAAATCTGAGAGAACCCAGTAGTTGTATTCATCGTCGAGACCACCATTTAGCACGGAAAGATTTCCGCAGATAGAAGCAAGGTTTTGCGTGAAGATATTCTCTGCGACAATCTTGCTTCCACCGATTTCTGTTACACTGGGACAGAACATCCACCACTTAGTCAGCGTTCCGTCGCCATACGTTGGTGCAGAATTATAATTAAGCGTCCGTAATTTAATATATTTTGCATTTGGAGGTAGACGAAATGCCCTGCTTAAATTTGTGCTTGGTGCCGGGATACTTGATAACGGGGCATCACATCCAACAAGGTACGATAATAGCTCTGTAAATACCAGTGGACGACCACTATTCGATCCATACCAGAAGTAAGGATTGCTTGTTGCGCCAGCCTCAGTCCATTTGCCCGTAGTCGGATTATAGTCTAGGATTGTTCCTGAAATAAGTAAGTTATCTTTATCATAGAAGTAGGCACCAAAATATGCCGCGTTTTTTGGCAGATCGGACTTAAACGATGCGCTTATTTTATAAGATTTTGTCGGGTCTATTTCAAAGGCATCAGAAGAAGATTGAGCATTTGATGCTGTCTCTATAAGCAGGCAAGGTCCGCGTGAAATATCTGGACTATCTATGATCCCAACATTCCAGCCAGTTCTATTTCCATCAAGGAAGTTGTGAACCTTATTCTTCGAGAGCACATGAAGTTTAGCTAGTGTAACAGCCGAATCATCAAGTGCAGCCGTTTTAACAGCTTTCTGGACAAGATCAAATGCGCTCGTCGCCCTAGCGATCACCGGCACCGCGTCGCTCCATGCGCTCGCTCGCTTCCCGCCAGAGGATGCCCCCGCCCCTTCGCTTCCAGTCCATGGGCAATCAAGCACGGTGCGGACGCGGAAGTAGTAGGTTGTATCAACCGGAAGGCCCGCAGCCTGGCCGGCGAGTGGGAGGGCTTGCGTCCACTCGGGTGCGGAGACGTCCTTATCTAGGTTGGCTGTCGAACTCTGGCGCCAGTTGTCTTCGCTGGCATACACGTCGAGCCCGGTTGCCGGCTCAAACCAGGTCGCATTGTCTTTGCTGATCTGGACCTCGAATCGCAGCCGTCCGTATGCGCTCTGTTCTTCCGCCCATGATAGGGCCGCGGTCCTCATGCTCGTTCTGGCGCCGGGGGCGGGCTGCGTCGGCATCCAGGTCTTGTAACCGGTAACATCGACCATTGCGGTTGTCCAAGCTGCAGACAATAGGCCGGATTGATTAACAGCCTTTACTCGAAAGCGATATGATGATAATGGAATCCACCCCTGACAATTGCTTTTTTCGGGGTAACCATCTACAGAGCGATCAAAAGGCCATTCGTATTTTGTGCCTTGTATCGTAGTGCTGCCATCGGCAATGCCTGCGGTATCATGCCATGATGCACCATTATCCTTAGATCTTTGTACGACATAGCCGGACGCAGTGTTGGCGGCCGATCCATTCATTGATGTGAACCATTCAATGGAAACGTCGTTTTCATTTGCCTTAGCCGCCACTTCAGCAACATTTAATGGAGCAACCAAGTATTCTATATCATCTATTTGAATTTTTGGTTCAAATGTTTTGTCAATCCAGTCCTGGTCCTCTACCACACCTTCCAAGTGTAGCACAGTCCCGATCCGCCGCGTCCCAAAAGCCACAGCACCGAACCGATAATGTATCGGCGACGCTCCAGCTAATCTGGCCGGAAGCGTGAGGATCGTTTGGTATTCCATTGCGGAAGACGCGGGGACGAACAAGGACGGATCGCGAGAGATGTCGATCGTGTCCGGAGTGGTCGCATCACGTTTGCAGAAAATCAAGAACCCATCGGCTGTGACGTCGCCTTGGGAGTATTGCCAAGAGATGGTCACGTCTATCAAACCGGAAGGGTTCTGAGCGGACGCGCAGGTGAAATTGGTGACATTATTTGTTGGAGGTTTATTTTGGTCATAAACTGTATCGGTAATCTGATTTTGTAAGGACTCGATGATTGAGGATTGATTATAGACGCCGGTTATTTTCATATTAATATCGGCATTGCCCGGCTTGCTGATCTTAGGGTCATGAGCGGGTATGATTAGATCGGGATCGTCGATAAGGTCGAAGATTTCCGGGGCGTAGTCGACCATCGTTATTCGGGCGGACAGGTCATCTTGCGGCGAGATGTCCATAACGATGGCGTCGATGGATACGAGTCCGGCTTCGCCGAAAACGGATAGATCGCCGGTCCGAATGTCATCCGACTCTGCTAATGGAACAGACAGAACAAGGTCTTGAGTGAAGCCAGGTAAGCTGGTAACGATCGCCGTCTTGATTCCGTTCCTGGTGCGAATCTCTATCGCATAGGTCTTGCCGGCCTCGATCAGGACTTCTTCGTCTATGCGTATCGCAACTATGTTCCCCGAGTCAACGTTCACGGAGACTATGCGCGGCCAGGCCAGACCGACGAGGATTACGTCATGAGACAGCTTCACGCGGTCGCCTATCGTACAAGTTAAATATTCGGCGGGAGAGACGAGCTCGTGGGTTTCCGGGCGGAGATGCGCCGCGGCGATCTTGTAGCGGCCTTCTTTCCAGATGTGCGAGGCGTTTACGACGCCTCGGGTATCGACTTCCTGGAACATCGTGGCGACGAGCTTTCCGCCCGAGCCATCCTTGTTGTAGCCGTCGTCGTAGACGATTACCTGGTCCTCTTGGTAATCGAGGTCGCGGTTGATGAAATTAAGCTTGAGAGCGTGCGGGTAATCGGGGAAGGCTTTCGATCCCGAGTAGTCCCAGGAATTGCGCGGGCTGAATATCTGCATCGGTGCCGGCCGCACGGCGTCTACGACGCAATAATATTTGCCGTTGACTTTGACCGGCGTAGCGCGGCCGCACTGCGCTATCTGAGCGAGCAGGGTATCCCGATCGATATCCTGGTCGATTATCATGTCGCACTGATAGCCTTTGTCGGCACAGAAGGCGTGCCAGGCTTCCAGCTCAGGCCAATTGATCGAGTCAAAGGAGCGCGGACGCGGATTGATTTTCGGATCGGTGAGGACATATAGATACAGGCTCGCGGGATTCGACGAGACTCTCGGGGTCCAAGCTCCGATGCCGCTACCGGTTCCGCTGTAATCGGGCACGACTGAGGACACTACGCACGAGAGCTGATCGACTACGCCGGAAAGCTGATCCGTCGCTTTAATCTTGAGAGAGGCGACGCACAGATCTGATTGCACTACAGCTGATATCGGCCTAGAGAACTGGATTGACCTCACCGATCCGGCGTAGCACTTGTCTATGATGGTCGTCTCCGTGCTGTCGGCGGTGATGCGCCGAAGCCGGATGTCGTATTGCCGAAGCGGCGTGTAGTCGGCGCCGGACGGGGTCGCGTTATCTAACGTTTTTGAGATGACTACGCGCTGCGTCTTGGTCGTGGCCGCGGTAACGGATCTCGTTTCGATGGTCTGGTAGGAAGAATCCGGATCGCCAGCCTTTTTATAATCGACCGCGATCTGAACCGTTCGATTGACCTTATCGTTGTCCTTATTGTACCTGACTAGACCGTTGAAAGCGAAGTCGATGACTAGCTTTTCGGTATTCGTAGGCGTGGTAACCAGTATGTCGCCGGGACTCGCGTCTTGGTTCTGTTTGGCTAATAGGCGTCCGAGAGAGATTTCACGGACGATGTTCGGGTAGTCGGGTAGCGTTCCGCCGTCAACATCGATCGCGATCGTAACGCCATCGAAACTAGAGAGCGGCGTGTCGCCGATCTTCCATGAGGCGGGATCCACGACGACGCCCGACGAGCCTAGGACAAACAGCTGATGCAAGTATTGGTCATTCCCAACGATCTCGGTATACGGTAGACCGCCATTGTGAGGAGCCAGACGGTGCGTTCCGAGCACGAGCGGCACGGCGCCGTTGTAGTTGGTCTTGTTACGCGAGCCGCGGATGTTCGGCGCTGACTTGACCTGGTCGCGCTCCATCGATAGGTCCATGTTGTAGAGGACAACGCCGCCGGCGAACATGCTAATGCCAGCTCCGAGCAAAGCGGCGCCGGCCCATTGCATGCCAGGTACGAAGAACATGGCCACACCTACGGCCGCGACAAGGCCACCGATTATTTTCTCGCCAGCGCCCATCTCTTTATTGTCCCCGCTACCAGGCACGACGGCGAGGAATATCGTATCGCCGTCCGCTGGGCATTCGTCCAGATCGACGGCTAGGCGGTCGTTGATCGTGAAGCGGGCATGCGTTATAGGTAGGGTGAGGTTAAGGCTGTCATAAATATTGCGAAGGGGAGCGGGCTCTATCTCCTTGGCTATACGCTTTGAGGTATCGAAAGGGTTGATTCTGGCGATGAGTTTACAGGACACGATAATACCCTTCTATGCGGCCGCGGAAGAACGCATGGTCGATGCGCTGCAAGACCGATCCGGTCGCCCTTTTCCAGGCATGGAGGATCATCCCGGAGCCGACGTATAAGCCGACATGCGCCTCAGCCCCGGACACGTTGATGACGACGACGTCAGCCTCCATCGGGCTATACTGCTTTTCGCCGGCAAGGAGCGGCGCCCAGCGTCCGACTATCGATGCGATCTTCTCGTGATCCTGGACGTCGTTATATTCGCCGGTTAAAAGCGGCAGGGCCTTGCCGTACTCGTGCAGGAGCGCGAGGCGGACGAGGCCGTAGCAGTCGCAGCCGTCGAACCCGCGGCCCATGTCTACGAAAGGGATTCCGATATATCTCGACCAGTCGCGCATGCTCTTCCTTTCTCAGTACAGCGCCGGGAAGTCTTGGGAGTTGTAATGGATCCTGGGGATGGCGATATTGCCGTCCGCGTCGTCGATGAGGTCAGCGCTTAAGCTCGTTCCGACCCAGCGCGTCTGCCTGAGCGTGTACTCGAACGGCCCCTGCTCGATTACATCAGGCGTGGACGCCTTTATGAGAGCGGCGGAAAGGGTAATCGGTTTCTTGGATTTCCTGACGACCTCGACCGGACGGCGGTCGACGTTCGAGATCTCGATGGTGGCTTTCGTGGATGAGCCGATCTTGCCGGAGGGGAAGCGAACCTTGAAGCGCGAGGCGCGGTAGACCTGCCCTCCGGAGATGATATCCTGCGTGTTGTTTACGACGCGGATAGGATCGAGACCTTCGGCGGTTATCGTGATGATTTCTAGGAAGACCTCGCCGGTCTCCTGCAAGAACAAGGCTTCTTTCGCTTGGTCGGAAACGGGCATGAATCACCTCACGCCCTAGTCTCCTATATAGGGAGCTTTTCTACTTGAAACGAGATGATCCACCGCCCTTGCCATGACGACCAGGTGAAGCCGCCGTTGAAGCGAAAAACGCCCTGCGTCTCGTCGCTCGGATCGATCCAGATAAACGGGAGCGACCCGCGCCTAAGCGTTGAGCGATAGAAGGCGGTGAAGACCGCTTTCTGCTCGGTCGTGCAAAGTATCTGACCGGTGATCGGGACGGCCGCCGCGGTAAAGCGTGGCCGGACCATCTCGGGGCCGATATCGACGCCCTGCCTGAGGTTCACATCGGGTTCTTCGCCCGAAAGCCCATCGAGCATGAACATTTTTGGCAAGCTATCGGGCCATGCTGCATAGCTCATGCGCGCACCGGCCTCCTGCCGAAGCCATAGCGGCCCTGGTTCGCCGAATCGAACCGACCTTCACCGATCAGCTTGTCCGTTACGCTACCGACGATAATCTCGATGTCACGGCCTGACCCCGTTTGGCTTTCTCGCCTCTGGATCGGCTGCCCGGTGAAGTTCGCGATATGGATATTCGTGGTGTTGGCCGAAGCCTGGCCGGATGCAGAGGCGATGCCGAGCGAGCCATCGGACATTCGGCGGAGTGGCACGATCGCTTCGGGGCCGCGCTCTCCCATCTCGCCGATATTGAAGCGCATGGCCTTGGTGACGACGCCGTTCGTGAACGCGCCCCCCTTGGCGAAGGGTACGACGCTTCCGGAATCGAAGATATTGCCCTTGGCATTCTTCATGATTCCGTCGTTCAATCCGCCGATGATCGCGGATGCGAAACCTCCGGCAATGAATCCAAGACCAAGAGCCCAGTTCTCCGGACGGTTCGCTATAATACTCAACCCAGCCTGGACGAACAGCATCGGCAGCATGTCGAGGATCTGCTTGGCGACGTTGCTAAGCGCATCACCGAGATCTTCGGCCGAGAGCGTCCCATCTGCCCAGGCTTCACCCAGCTCCTTGAATCCGTCGACCAGGCCGGATATGGTGGTCATCGCGATCTGCGTACCGATCTCGGCCAGCGATTCAGCCAAGAGGTCCGACGCGCCGATACTGAGCCAGAACTCCTTCGAAAGATCCTTGAGCCATTCATCGAACGATGCCCGCTTGATATCGTCTTGCGCTTTGAGAATAGCTTCTAGCTCGTCTTTATATTGATCTCCCGCGGCCGCGACGAGCTTCAAGTACTGCTCTTGGTTCAGGAGCTGGCCTTCATACTCCTGCTTCTCCCAGATCTCGTTGATCGCTGCCAGGCTGGCCTGATAACGATCAAGAGGCGTTTCGATGGTCTTGAGGAGGTCGGCAGCCTTGGCCGCAAGCTTTTCAGATTCGGACAGCCTATCGCGCTCGTCCGTCGCGGCCTTGATCGCGCCCGCGAGTTCCTTGTACCGATCGACCAGGGCCTGAACGGATGCATCGGCGCTGGTCGTGCTCGCAGCGTCTAGGAGCTTTCCAAAGTTGAAGGCATCTCCGGCGGCGATATCGTTCGGGTCTATGCTCAGGAGGTCGATGAGCGTGCCGCGAATCTTATCCTGTTCCTTTTCAAGGTAGGGCAGAGGATTGAACTTCTCGCCAACGGCCTTCCCGATCGCCTCGGCGTACCGGGCCTCTGAAGCCACGCCGTCAAGGTACAGCTTGGCCGCTTGGGCTCCGTTTCGGAAGGTGGATTTGTCGACGCCCGTGATCTCCTGCCACCATTCCTGCCAGGTCTTCCGCGTTTCAGCCGATGACGGGGGCGCTACTTTCGGCGTAATCGTTACGCCGGAGCCGATCTCTTGGATCGACTTCCTGAGCGCTTCGATCTTGGCCTTGGTTGCTGGGCTGGAGAAATCGAGCGCGTCGATAGCCCTAAGCATGCCGTCGAAGTTCCTGGCATCGAAGGCCGCGCGAAACTCAGCAGAGCGCGTAATGAATTCCCGAGCGTTGCCGTTCATCCCTTCGATAGCGGCTCGTACCATTCCAAATTTTTCTTCGGCGGTTTTGGCGCCCTCCCACCATCCTTTTGAGTTCAGGTTGATCGGGGTTTCTAGTTCCGTCCGGAGAACGTCGAACGACATTAACATGAGCCTGGTTTTATCGGCCGCTTCCTTCTCCAGGGAAGCCAGTTCCTGCCGTAAGGAAGAGAGCTTACCCGCCTGCTCTACCGCCTCGTCGAACTTACCGGTCGCCTTCGCGGCGTCGTACATGGCGCGAGTAAGCCCCGGGACCGTACCGGCGAGCTCCTCGTAGCTTTTCGCCGCGGCGGCCGCGGCGGCCTGGCTTTTCTTGAAGCGGTCTAGCTGATCGTTATAGCTTACGGCTTCCATTTTTGCCTTGAGCATGGCGCCGGCGAGAAGAGATACCGCGCCGACTACGGCCATAAGGCCGAGCACGACGGGATTCATGGAAGCAAGCCCCATGATTCCTTTCACCAGGCCGATCGTAGCCGACGCGGTTTTGGCGATGGGACCGGCAGCCACGCCGATCGCGAGCACGGAAACGAACGCCCGCTTCGCCCCATCGTTCATGTTGCCGAACGCCTCGGCCGCCTTACCGATTTCGGCCAGGAGCTCCTTCACGGTCGGCACGAGCGGTTTGACCACCTTGGCAAGCGCCATTGAAGCCTGATCGAGCACCGTTGATACGAGGCCTTTAAGGGTTTGCGACTGCTTCTGCGCCATGTCCTGAAACTGGCCGCCTTCGCTCGTCATGTCCTGGAAAGCGCGGATCACCATGTCCGCCGAGACGCGGCCCTCGGACGCCATCTTCATGATCGCCTCGGCGCTGACGCCGGCGTTCTGCCCGAGCTTGGCCAGGATCGGGACGCCGGCTTCGGTGAGCATATTGAGCTCTTCCATGCTGGCCCGCCCCTTGAGCTGGATCCGGCCATATGCCCGCGTGATGCTTTCCATTTTCCCGGCGTTACCCATGGCCACATCGCCGATCATCTTAAGATGGTCGACGACGTCCTCCGCGGCTACCTGATAGTTCAAGAGCTGGATCGTCGCGTCCTCGATGGCCCCGGACGAATAGGACGTTTTTTGGGAATACTCCTGCACCTCTTTGAGCGTCTTGGCCGCCTTCTCAGCGTCACCGATCAGGACTTCAAAAGAGGTACTCGATTCTTCTATATTTGAATAGAACTTGAGGCCGGCGGCCCCGACGGCGGTGAACCCGACCGAAACCTTCATGAGCCGGCCGGCCATCTTGTCGGCGGCCTTCTCAAGCTCGTCTAGTTTCTTCTGGGTGCCCTCGATGGACTTATCCCACTTTTCCATGTCGCGGACGGCCCGTTCGACTTCGGCTTCGATAATGACGCGTAACTCGTCGGTAATCTGCATGAATAAAACCCCCGCCGAGTTACGGCGTCGATCATGGTTTCTGCCCGCCCCCCGGCTTGGTCTCTTCGCGCCAAGCCTTCCAGGCGTCCAGCTCCTCTTCGAAGATCTCTATCACCCGCAGAACCGATTCAGGTTCGGCAATCCAGCCGTGGCCGTTGGGGAGGCCGAATCGCCGCCAACGGTTCCATAGCCGATGAGCGAAACGGAACTCGGTTCCCAAGTAAGCGCGAATCTCCTTCCTGCGGATCTTCGCGGTACGGAGTAGCACCCAAACGTCATCGTATGCGCGGTGCCATTCGGCGTCCGACCACCCTTCCAGGTAAAGCTGGACGCCTATTCGGAGTTTTTTTCTTCTTCCTCCTCGATCTCGTCGCGGAGGACCTCCGCGCACAGCTCGTCGACGAGGCCCTTGATGCCGAAGGCCTTGCTGTCGGCCAGCTCCGCGCCCGAGTTCACCGGCCGGCGGGTCTTGCGGCCGTCCTCCCCGATGACCTCCTCGGAGAGGTTCCAGCACTTGCCGACGTGTTCGCGGAGGATGCGCCCGGTGTCCTGGTGGCGAAGGAAGCGCATCGAGGTAGCGCGCGGCTTGTCGCCGTCGGCCTTGTCCGTCTTCTTCGCGCCTTCGACTTCGCGCTTGGAGTACTCGCGCGTGACTTCGAGGCTCGTCAGGCGCTCGATCTCCTCCGGCGAAGGCCGGATGATTTCGCAGCGGAAGCGCTCGGCTTCCGGGAGCTTGTCGTTACCGCCGAAACGGGGGACGTATTCGTATTTTTCCTTTACGGTCAAGATCATCTGCTTCTCTCCTTAGGCTATCTTCCGCTTGAAGGTCGCGGGCTTGTAGTTGCCATCCACGGTGTAAGACACGTTGAATTCCTGCGTGCCGTCCATGGGCTTCCGCTGGGTCAGCTGGGTCGGGATCATGGGCTTCCACTCCCAGACCTCTATCTCGCCTGATTCGCTCGTCTCGCGGCGGGAAAGCATGAGGAAGAACGGGCCGCTGATGATCGGCTTGCGCGTCGTCTTCACGCCGTCGTCGTAGATGACCACGCCGAAGCGGCGCTCGATCCGTTCCTGGCTCTCGCTGCCGATATCGTACTGGCCGGTCAGGCTACCGGTCTTCTCGATGAACGCGCCTTCGGCATAGGCCTTGACGCCATTGCGGGCGTTCTCCTGCGAGGACTGGTCGAACACCTGCTTACTGCCGCTCTGCTCGTCGTCGTTCATCCAGCCGATGAAGGCCAGCGCGAGCGGCTTGACCGAATCGCCCTCGACGAGCGTATCGGCCGTGGTAAGGTAACAGATGTCGCCCGGCCCCACGGCCTCGCCGTCCGCGATCGTGTCGTCCTTGGCCGGGAGCCCGGACGCGGCGGCCGCGCGCGTGACGACCAGGTAAAAGCCGTTCGCCGTGATCGGCGTACCGGCGCCGGCGCCGCTGATGGCGGCCCCGATCTCCGCTTCGTAACCGAATCCGTCTTTTCCGCTCGGTTTCATGATGCCTCCTATACCGACAGTTCCGGATGATCCAGGACCGCGGGGTTGTACGATAGCTCGATCCGGTAGTACGCCTGGAAACTCCAGTCGAACCGGTCTTCCATTTCTTCTCGGGCAAAGCGGCCCTCCGCCGTCGCCCGGACTTCGGCCTTCGCCTTGAGCGATGCCGACAAGGGAAATTCAAAGCCCTTGCTCAGCAAGTCTGCCATCGCCCGGGAATGGGCCATGATCTTGCCCAGGTATTTGCCCGGGTCGATCCCGCTGCCTCGCAGCTCGCCTTCGAGCGATATCCGTTCCCGGTCCGAGCCTTGAACGCCGACCCCCGCGTAGTACAGCCGGACCCCGACGTTCGGCGGATCGTTCGATACCGGGGCTAGGAACACCGTGAGCCCAAGCCCACGGAGGTGGGCCGCGAACCTCTCGACGATGATGACCGGATCGGCGCTCACTTCGCGAATCCCAGATGCCGTTCGATCATCGCGATAGCCTCTCGTTCATCCGCCTCATCGATATACAGATGCGGCCGCGCCGGGATCTTCACCGACTTCCTAAGGAGGAAGAGCGCGAACGGCTTCCCGGTCTTGCCCTTCCTTGCCCAAATGACCTTGGACAGCTTCGTCGACCATACCTGGTAGCCGTCCGCTTTCATGGCGTCGATGCAGGCGCGCGGCGTCTGGCCATAGCGGCGCATCATTTGCCTGGTACGCGCCCCGGCCGGTATAGCCAGGCTCCGCGCCCGTTTCGGCTTGATCTCGCCGCCCTCCTGCAGCATCCGCGCGCGAGGATCCTTCGTTCCGGCTTGAGCCCAGTTCGTTCCGCTCGCCGCGGCGATACCGGCCATATAGCGCCCGGTATCGCGGAGCGGTAGGTTGTTCCCTTTTACGTCCTGCGTGAGCTGGGAGTTCGCCGGGGCGATGCCGGCCGCGATCCTCTTTTGCGCCTTCGATACGAGGTACGAGGCTAGCCGCCGCATGGGCACGGAGTAGTCGTGCGGGAACGGCTTGGATCGCTTCTTGAACTCGATCCTGGTTTTCATCGGCGCGACCGTTTGGGTTTAGATATCGCGGCGACCGGCGCACCTACGGAGGCGACCGGGTCTTTGGCCGCGGTCGAGGATAGGTACGCGGACATGAGCTCGACGGCGTCACCTTTCTTGTCCGCCGCCTTGGACTCCTGTTCCGCATAGGCATACAGACGGTACAGCGCGTAGTACAGGACGATCTGGCGGACGATCTCGTCCGAGTCCTCGAGGGTCGGGTCGTATTCGATGCCTGCGGAGTGGAGCCGCGCTTTGATCCATATCCTGGACGTCTCAAGCGCCTTCTCGCCGACGGCCGGATCGCCTTCGGTCAGGACGTCCCACGAGTAATCTTTAAGTTCCGCCTGCAGGTCTTGGGCTGCGATCATCCGACACGCTCCTTTTTAAAAGCGGCCGTCGCGAGGACGGCCGCCTCCGCTTTCGTTCTTCTTATCAGGCGGGCAACGCACCCGCGACATTCGGCTCGCGCTTCTTGCGGGGCGCTTTCGCGCCTTCCGCGGGCGGCTTAATGCTCGCCTTTACCGAGGGGGCGCGCGGTTTACGTTTCACGGGCTTGCCGGGTTTTTCCTCCGCGAACGACTCGATCGTTGGGGAAATCAACGTGGCCGATATACCGTTCTTGGCTATGACCTGCGCTATGACCACTCCGAGCAGCAGTATCACCACGAAGGTGAGCGCTACCGCGATGGTCGCGAAGGTTCTCAGGATGCTTGACTCGTTCGCGAACACGACCTTGATCGTCGCGACTTCCGCGCCGGCGGCCATCACCACCGGCCCCGACGCGCCGGCCGCGAATACGGGCGCGGCGACAAAGGCCATGGCCAAGGCCGCGATCAGCATGATGAAGAACAGTTTCTTCATGATCTTTCTCCTCGAAAGGATGATGTCCGAGGCATACGCCCCGGACTACGAGCGCTACTGCAGCACCACCGACGTGGCGATACCCTTGGTGTTCGGCACGGGGATCGGTTTGGAGTGCCCGATCACGTTCCAGCCGCTGGGGTCGTCGGACTTGACGGCCTTGGCCCAGAAGGGCGAGGCGATGAAGTTCGCCTCGATGTCGTCCACGGCGGCGTAGACCATGCTATGGCCGGCGCCGCGGTCCCAGGCGACGAGGGTCTTGGCGGCGAGGCCGACGGAAGCCTTCGCGGTGAAGTCGTAGTACGTGAAGTCGAACTGCGCGATCTTGGTGTTCGAACCGAGCACCAGGAAGCCTTCGGCGTCGTACTCCGGGCGCCAGGTGGCGGGGAACACGTTGAGGATCGCGGCATAGACGTCGGCGGGGGCGAGGAAGACGATGTCGTTCCCGAAGCCCTGTTTCTGCAGCGCGGACTTGATCAGCGAGCACTGCGTGATGATGTTGCCGACCTTCACGCCGGCCGCGTCGAACTTGGTCGCGCAGGGGACGGAAACGGGGGTGCCGAAGTCGAGGGTGTACTTGAGGAGCGCGCCGTCGGGGCCGCGCAAATCGTAGTTAACGCCGCCGCCTACGGACTGGATGGCCAGGGCCTGCGCGGTATCGCGGCAGAGCCGGCGCAGCGTGTCGATCCGGTTGGCTACGAGCGTCTGCTGGTTGGCCTTGCCGTCGGGACGGCCTTCGAACATGAGCAGGTTGTTCATGTCGACGGCGTCCAGGAACGACGAGGGGTTGACCGGCTGCGGTTCGATGGCCGCCATCGCCGAGCCTTCGGCGATCTTGTACGACTGGCTACCGCGCTTGACGAGCGGGATGTTCCCGGACCGCGGCGTAATGTCGCGATAGGACAGGATCGGCAGCGGGTGGTTGCGCCGGGCGGACTCCGGATACAGGAGGTCGAGCGCCGGGGTCTTGAGGCTCGGAAGCCGCTCCATGATCGACAGGAGCGACTCCCTGGAAAACAGGCTTCTAATCAGCTGGGACGAATCCATTCGATGGTCTCCTTCGTCTTTCTTTCTTAGGTGGCTATCCGCGTCACTGCGGGTAGATCATGATGGCTTCGAGGGCCGCGAGGTCCGCCGCGGTCACCGCGTCGCCCGCCGCGCCGTGCACGAGCTTTTCGGTATTGACCGTACCGTGGATGATGCCGATCGCCGCATCGTCGGTGGCGGTATCGATTGACTTCGAGAGCACGCCCTTGAGCGCGTTCGCGGGCGCCACGCCGGCGCGGTCGTACGGTATGAGCTTGCCGTCGCCGTCGAGGGCGTACAGCATGCCATCGGGCAGTACGCCTTGACCGGCCAAGGCGGCGAGCGTCTTGAAGACGCAGGGGTGCGTCGGGGAGGCGACGGAGACGTCGCTCACATCGATCTGAAAAAGCTTTCCGTCCATGGGATCTCCTTACGCCTTGCTGAAGGCCACGGTCGCGGGCTTGCCGGCCGCTCCGGCGACGGACGCGGGACCGTCCGACAGGTCGACCGCGCCGGGCTCCACGAGGCGCGGCATCGAGGCGAAGAGTTCGGCGAGCACGTCGAACTGGCTTTTCTTGACCTTCGCGTTGCCGTCGGACAGCTCGATCGCCTCGCCGGTCGAGAAGCTATCGGCCAGCGCGACAACGAGGCTCTCCTTGGCCTTCGGTATCTTCCCGGCCGCGGCGCGCACGAGGTCGGCGCGTCGACCGTCGCGCACCTGCTTAGCCAAAACGGCGACGCGCGGGTCGTCGGAGTCGGACAGGTTGACCTCCTCCGGGTACTTCACGGACAACGCGGTCAGCTTTCCGAGAAGCTTCTCGTTATCCGCCTTGAGCCTGCCGTTGTCCGACAAGGCGAGCTCCAAACGCTCCTGCAGTTCCTTTGCATCCATGCGTTCCTCCTGTAGTTTCTTTCTTTCGCCGTCGCTCAGGTCGAGCGTCGCCGCTTTCGGTGAAGGCAGTTCGACGATCTCGCCCGAGTCGGCGGCGGCGATTCCGCCGGGCGATTCCGATTCGAGCTGCTTGACGATACCGCCGACGAGATCCTTGATCGCCGGCGGCTCCTCGCCCAGGTACGCCAGATGGTGCAGGTACATCTTGCCGTCGGATGCGCGCCGCTTGGCGCCTATCGACACGTCCGGATACGATCCGTCGTCGACGAGCTTGGCGAGTACGTCATGCTCTTCGATGGTCGCCGACAGCGACTTCGACGCCTCATCGAACGTGACGGCGACGACGTTACCGAGCCTCGGGGCGCGGGGATCGGGCCAATGGCCATGCAGCGATATGGGCGCCCTGCCTATGTCGGGGAAGGTTTCCGCGATCTCCCGAAGATCCTTGTCGAGCACGATCTTGGGGTCGTCGATCGTGCCGTAGATGCCGGGCTTCGCGATTTCACGCGTTCTCGTCTTCATGCCGTGATCGTAAACGCGGCAAGCCCCGGACGCTCGAATGGGGCATAGTACGTGTAGGGTTGGATTTGTGCCGCTTACGGCTTCCTGTTCATGCGCGATTTAATCCAAGCGAAAACCATCTTGGCGAACAGATCGATCAGCCGCTTAGCCGTTTCCCACGCACAGCCTGCTATGAATATCGCAACCACCAGCTTGGTAAAATCGTTCATACGTCCGGCCTCCGTTTCATAGCCGACAGGATAGTCCGATGCGACGGCGGCGGGCTCGAATCCCGAAAAGGTCGTTTTTCGAAAATCGGCCCGTAGAGCGATCCGAAATGGGTAAAACGACCCTACCTACGATTTCCGGTAGAAAATCGATTCTAGCTGTTAGATTTTCGTTTGAATGGGGGTATACAGGGCATCGTTCGGGTAGAAAAACGCCCCGCGGGGCCGCGGGGCATACGAATGGCCTAGATGGTCTTTAGTTTTGGTCTTAATCAGGCTCCCTTGAAGCCTAGAAGATCGAGCCCTCGGGAACGTCATCGTTCCAGTCGTTCTCAAACGATACGACCGAATCGAAGCAGATACTGGCCAAGTGTCCAGCCGATAGTTCGCTAGAAAGATAGCGGCCCTTCGATTCCGTATTCGGTTGCAGCCCGAGGAATCCATGGTCGATATCGTTTTCGCGTTTCAGGATCGCGAGCATGTAGTCATCTCCCGATAGCTCGCCGTTCCGCATGCGAACCGAGTAGCTTTGCCCGTCCTTAACTCCGGTCACAAGGAACATGCCTACACCCCCGCCAGCAAACCGACGATGAACGCCGCGTAATCGATATCGTTCTCAAGGATATTGTACTTACCGCCAACCAAACTTTCAATTCCCATCGACAAGATCTCGTAGGCGAAGCCCTGATAGTCCTTCCCCATGTAGGATTCAACGAACTTGTCCTTCTTGGCTACTTCAGAATCTTTATACCCAGGATTGCCAGTGAGGACGCTGAGCTTGATCGGGACTTCTCCTGCGGTCCGTCGGTCGTAAAAGGCTTTCTCCATCGCCTTGATCCTGGGGTATTCTTGCTCAAGCCGATGCGCGAGCTCATGAGCAATTGTCGGCATCTCGCTTCTCAAGCTCAAGAGCGCTTTGCCTGGATTGTAGAAGGCTCGATTACTCCCCAGGTGCACCTGCAGAGGGAGCTTCGCTTCCGATGCCTCGATAGACTTCTGGATCCAATCGGCCGGGAAGTATTCCTGCACCTGTTCAAGCATCTTTCGCCCATCAACCGAAGACCGATACGCGTACTTGTGCTTCAGGTTCGAGTCGCCGAATGCTCGAAGCTTTCGGAGGGTCGAGAAAACCCGAAGGCCCGGATCACCTTCGGTCTCGGCATCGGAAGCCTTGATGACCAGCCGCCCGATCTCCGTCAGTTCCGGCTCGGTCGTTGGGTTCGCCTTCAAGAGCTCGCGGATAGGCGTCAATGTATCGGGCGTCGGCGAGGTTGCCAATTTGGCGACGGCATCCACCGCAGATACGATTTTTTTTGCCGTTGCCCCGATACGGTAGCTCTTGAGCCCGATCGCCTTCGCGAGCTCCTTGATGTCCGGAAGGATTCCGTATTGCTCAGCCCGCATTACCATCGAAGGCGTGAGCTTGTAGAAGCTGCCCGTATCTATAGGATTGCCGCCGAAGCCGGACGCCGGCGGTTCGGTTCCAGCCAGGCGTTCGTCTCCGCTGATCGACCAGGCTGGATCGCCGGAGCGAAGAGCGTCGATCTCGGATTGGAACACGGCGCGTACGGTCGTGCGGCAACCGAAGTGGAACGGCGGCCAGTGCGTCTGCCAGAACGGATGCGTTGCCGGAAGGACGATCGGCGGATTGGTAAGCGAGGCGCAGATCTCCGTCTGGCGCAGATCCTCGATGCCGACAAGCGTCATGTACTCCGGTTGGCTCTTCGTGAACTCGGCGGCGCGGCCGGCGTTGTAAGCCGTCTGTACGTTCGTCCGGTAGACGGTTTCCCAGTACCATGGCGAGGAGCCAAGCCCGGCGGCATTCTCGGCGGCCGCGGCCGTCCAGAACTCGGCGAGCGGCGAGCCATGCTCCACCGCGACGATCATACGCTTACGGATTCTTTCTATCGCGTCCGGCTCGGATAGGGCGGCGATCGTGAAGGCGCGGAAGCGCACCTGCTCTTCAAGGGCTTTCCATTCGGCCTTCGTAAGGGGAACGCGGGCCTTGATGAACTTGATCGCTTCATCAAAGGGAATCGCCGCGTAATCCCCCGGATCGGCCAGGTCGAGCGGGGAGGCCGCGTGATCCATGGCCAGGAGGTACGATCCCAGAAGGAGCTTCTCGGTCTCCGCGACCAGGTCCGGGGCGGGCTTGCCATACGCGGGCGAAGCGAGCGTTTCAAGGGTCGGGCCGCCTGCATCGTCGACGCGCCCCATCCATGCCGCGATGGTAGCGCGTAGGAGCGGGAGTATCCGGCGTTCGGCGCTGGCGGCGAGCAGGTCTAGTTCCCTGGCCGCGGCCAGCTCCGCCTTTACAGGATCACTATCGACTTGCGGGCTCGGACTTTTTTTTTACCGTCCGCATCCGAAAGCCCAAAACCGCTTGAAGGCGTTGGTTGAACCGGCTTGATGAACGCATCGTCGTCGTCTTTGGGCTTGGGAAGCTTATAGTAGGAATACAGATCGGACTTGCTGACCGGTATGTTATGGTCTACGGCCGCCATGACCTCCTGAAAACTAGCCTTGCGGTCGACGTCGAACTCTATAGAGGGCGCGGCCACGTCCGCGCCGAAGTACAGCTCAACGACCCAGTTGACGGCTTTCTGCAACACCGACTGCAGCTCAAGGGCTATGCCCTTGGCATCCTCGTACAAGAGATCCGCCGCGACCGTACCGAGGGCCTGCGTACCCTTCTCCGGATTATTCGTAGCCACGGACTGGCCGGTAAGGCCGTAGGCTATCTGCACGTCGCAGGCGTCGGTCAACGCCTGAAACTCGGCGACGCTGCCTTCAAGGCCTATCTCTTTGATGTCCTTGATGTTCGCTAGCGCCGTACCGGATCCGGAAGCGACGCCTTGCAGGAGGTCGGCGATGCCTTGCGCCCGGGCCTGGATATCTTCTTCCTTACCCGACATCTCAAAGAGCGCGAGTATCGTCTTAACGGAAAACTTCTCCGTGGCCATTAGCCAAAATTCATACCCGGCCTTCTTGAACATCCACGGCCAGTACACGCATCGAAGGTCAGAGGTTCCGTACGGGTTCTCGTCATCGGGGTTGTGATGGAAGAACAACCACTTGAACGGATCGTCGAGCTTCTTACGCTCGCCTGAGCGCGACCAGTAGCAGTTCCAGTCGTAGTCGAACTCGAAGCGCTCCGGCTTCCGCGTGATGAGGTTGTCCAGGAGGAACGCGCCGTCTTCTTCGATCCAGACCGCTTCCGTGACCGAGAAGCCATAGTCCAACGCGGACAACATGCGCTTGGCTTTCTGGTACAGCTTCTTCGTAAAGAGGGGCTGGCGAGAGACGAACTCGTACACCTTATCGTCGACGCCGTCGTCCTGGACGATACGCACGGGGAAGTTAAGGGCGGCAGTCTTGTTCTTGTTAAGGAGGCTCTTGATTCTGGGGTCGGTCCGCATCTCGCGGTACGTCGCATACGAAGCCGTTCCGCCGATCGCGATATCATCGGGATTAGGCATGTAGCCGAGGAACCTATTGAAGTCGTCTCGGATCACCTGCGCGGTAAGTACGGTTTTATCGGCCCTCGGTTGGGGGCGGCTAGTCTTTTTCATCGCGGCATCCTTATCTTGTTGATGATCGATTTCGCGGTATTCCTGACCGCTGTATTGAGCCGGGCGGTGGCTACCGCGATGGGCGCATTACCAGAGCGGCCTTCCTGCGCCTCTTTAAAGGCGTACCAGAGCGCGTCGGCCTCGTCGTCGAACGCGCTTTTAGGACCATCCGGCGTCATCATCGAGAGTTGTTCGATCAACTCTTTCTGGTCGCTCCGGAAGCGGATGAATCCGGCCTCGATGAGCGGCGCCATCTCGCGCACGCGGGCGACCTTAGAAAGACCGCCGGTCTTCCTGCCCACGATCGGTAGCCAAACCTTGCGGGCGGCGGCCTTCTCCATGAGGTTGTTCTTGTAGATACCTTGGAACGCCACATCTTCGAAGCCGATAGAGGAGTGCTTCCAGACGCTGAAGGTGTCCATGATCTTCTCTAGGAACGGCGTTTCAGACAGGCGCTCGCCCCAGGAATCGGCGACGTACAGCACGCCGTCGTTTCCGTCGACGATCGTGTCGAAGGCGCACTTATCGTGAGCGCCTGTCGCCGGGTCGATGCCGCCGTAGCGCGCCTTACCGACGAACGAAATATCGGCGAGGTCGTACGTGTGGAACTTCTTGATGATCGCGTCCTCGGAGGACAAGGGCTCGTTCATGTACTCCGTCGACCAAGCGGCGCTTCCGACTTCGTCCTGTTTCTTGAAGAGTTTTTCCTCGGTCCAGTACGCCGGCCAGAGGGAGGTGCCCGCGGGAATGCGCGCGGCGAAACGGAAGCCGACCCAGCCTTTGAGCTGCCCGTTCTCGATCTCCTTTAAGAGCCGGCAGACGATATCGTCCTCATGGAAGATCGTATTGATGAGCACCGGAAAGATGTCCTTGCCGAGGGGGAGGACGACGCGCTTGAACCAGCGGTAGAGCTTGTCGCGCTGGCGCTTGGACTCCGCGGCTACGTCGGTCATAATGTCGTCGCAGATGGCCACGTCCGGCCGGTTGGGGCCATTCTTGATACCGCGGGTCGACGCGCCAGCGCCTCGCGCCACGATGGCCGTGCCGTTGGCGAGCGTGATCTTGTCCTTCTTCCAGATCTTGCCCTTCATGTCGCCGAAGTCGTCGGCCAAGAGCTCATTCTGTTCGATCTCATCCTTGATGGACTCAAGGTTGTCTTCGGCCATACGCTGCGCGGCGGCGAACAGGATCGGGAAACGGAATTTCTTATAGAAGGTGATCCAGATCGGGAAGGCGAGCGAAAAGCGCGTGGACTTGGAAAAGCCGCGCGGCTCCACGTCTACGATTCCCGCAAGCTTCCCCGACGGCATCATGAGTCCATGGTACTTATCCTTGATCATGGGCTTGAGCGCGTCTACCTGCTCCTTCGTGAGGCAGGAGGACGACACGATGTCCATGATGATCGGATGGTAGGGCGCCGGGTCGGATCCGAAGTAATGGGGAAAGTACGTGCGGCAGAAGAGGCCGAAATCGCGTTCGCACGAATCCTTCCGGCGGCGGGCCTCGGTCGCCCGATGAGCGTCTTCCGTGGATCCGACCAAATCGGCGACGAGAGTACGGCTCATGCGGCCGGCGCCTCGATCGCGGAGACGAGCATGACGAGCCGTTCGAGGATATCGGGATGCTCGGCCTTGAGTTCCCGACGCAAGGTATCCATGATGGATTTCTTGGCGGCTTCGAAGCCGTTCTGGTACTTCATGCGTACCGAGCCGAGCTTGGCCTTGGCGTTGGCGATGCGGCCGATCGCGAGCGCGGCCTCTCCCGGATCGTCGAATTGAATCTCGTCGATCTCTTGCATCTCCCGGAGTAGCAGGCCGGCGAACCTCGTGGTAACGGCCTCTTCGATGTCGGTGTTCGGGTTGTCTCGGACCACGTCGATCATGACGCGGGCCTCTTCCATGGTTCGGCGTAGATCGGCGGCGATATCCTTGGAGGTCTTGAGGGAGCGACGGACCGCTTCTCGGCCGATGTCGATGCCCTCTCCCTGCAGCTTGTCAGCGATCTCCTGGATCGTCATCTTGTCGCGTGCGTACAAGATCAGGATACGATCGACCACGTCGTATATGTCCGCTTTCGACCTTCGTCCCACGGCTACACCTCCGCTACGATGGCGATGCCCGGATCGGCCGTAGTGCCGTCGCAGAGGTCGATACCGGCGGCGTTGATTTTATAGGTGGTCAGCTGCTCAAGCTTTCGGAACGGATGCGGCACGTCCTTACGCTCGACGTAGCCCTTAGAGGCCAGGTATTCGAGCGCGTCGAGAATGTCGTCCTTGCGGTGGTACTCGTAGAAGATACCTACGACCGTGAGGGTGTCCGTACCCGACGGGAAGAGTTCACGCAGGAACGCCAAGAGCTTGCCGCGAAGCGCGTTGTCTTTAATCGCCATTTTGTTTTCCTTTCAAGGCCGTTTTAAGGATTCCCGAGGACAATCCGGCCATCTCCTGCCGGATGCCCCGCATGTCCGCGGCGATGTCGCCGCGTAGGGTGTTGAGGTCCGTACGCCAGCCTCCGATATCCTTGTAGTGCGCTTCCCTGGTCAGGTAGTCCCGCTCGATACAAGCCATACGGTCGGCATGATCGGCAAAGCGCCGATCGGTATCTTCAGCATGCGCTTCAAGCGCTTTTCTGAAATCGTCCGCGCGCTTGGAGTCCGCGGCGGCGTTGTCGTCTAGCTTCTTGATGAGCCGCGCTATAACGAACGAGAGCACCAACAGCGCCGGCAGCGGCCCCCATTCCAAGAGCTTCCCGATGAGTGCTTCCATGGCGCTACTTCCCCATGAACCCGAGGGCCAGGCCAAGCCCAAGGCCGATGGAAAGCGTTGCCGCCAGCGGGGCGAAGCCGCGCAGATCACCCGGGAGGAAACGCCTTTCGGCCTCGGCTTTCCAAAGCGCCGCTTGAGTCTTCCAGTACGCGGCGTCCGGGGCGGCCGCCAGGAGTCCGGCCTTGTAACCGGCCGCGTATGCCTCGTTGATCGACGCGCCGGCTTCTTCCTCGGCCGCGACCAACAGGTCAAGCACCATCGCTCCCGGATACGACGCGCTTAAGTCGATCCCGTAGTCGCTCGCGGAAGGCGGAGGCGACTGCGTCGCGCTCTGCGCCGCGAGCGGCAGGGTCAGGATCAGCAGCAATGAGATCCCGGGGATCAGCCTGGGCAATCTGTTCATGAACGTCCTCCTTGGCGACCGCGGCCTCGCCCTCGATTTTCCGCCCGATATTTTCGTTTCGTTTTCGTTCAGCCTTCATGGTCGCGCCGCCCAGGGCGAAGACGGCGACCACCAGAGCGGTGAGAAAACCGAAAGCCCGGATAATGAACTCTCTCATAGCCGCTTACCCAGAAGGTTCTGTACGAGCAGGGAGGCGTCGACGGGGAGGAATATGGCGACGGTGAAGAACGCCACCTTCAACACATCGTCGATTTCGAGCCCGGGAACCAAGCCCGAGTATTTAAGGCCGAGGCCGCCGAAAGCCAACAGGGCGCCGCATATCTTGGCGGTCAAGGTCAGGGGTTTCCCTTTAAGCTCCATCGTCAAGCTCCTTTCAGAAGTTTCCGTCGCGGGAGAAGAGGTGCGCCCATTTACGGTTCGGGTTGCCGTACTCCCGGGTCAGGCTATCGAACTCGGCGAGCGACAGCGATATGTCATCGCCGTTATGATCCCGGTAGCCCGTCCTAACATCGCCCCAGGGGTCGTCGATGATGACGCGGGACACGGTAGATAGATCGATGGCTGCGGGCGAGCGGCTGCGCGATAGGTCGGGTCCGGGGGCCTCGAAGCCGACCAGGGTTACGACGTGCCCGCCCGGCGTGAAGCGGCCGCTTACCACGCTCGCCGCCCTGTGCCTGGCGATGCGGAACAGCAGCTCTTGCAAGCTGACCGACGGGGTGAAGATCGTACGAGGGAGGGCGGTCAGGCACTCGTTTACGGCCCAGGACAGAAGGGCGTGCACTTCCCGCGGCGGGGTCTTCGAGGCCTTGGCCCAAGGATACTCGGCGTCGCGCCTCGCATAGGCCTCGGGGGTAGAAAGGAAGGCGGCGAGGTGGTCTTCAGGCTGTACGTCCTTTGGATACGAGAACGGGATCCCCGTTGCTTTGAGCGCCATGATCATGGCGGTCGTATTGCATGCGTTTGCCGGATCGATTTCGTTGTTCCGCTGGGTATGATATTCGTTTGCGAGCTTGTAGACCACGACGCCGCCTCCTTCGTTCGGGCTTCATAGTAGCCTTGGCGAAGGAGGCGGCGCTGGAAGGGGGAATAGAAAGCTTTATTAGATGATCAATCGATTCTTTTTGTGATCTCGTCCCGAGTCCTATCGTCACTCTCTTTTTTTAGCTTTCGCAGCTCTTTTTGGTTTAAACTCGGACCCTTCGCCAATCGACTGAAGGATCGAATGCTGGATTGCTTCGCCTTTCATATGCGCAATTACGGTCATATGAATAGGTAGACCAGTTCCATCTCGAACAGCATCCTTCAGCCACTTATAATCGTCTGATGAAATGTAATCTTTGAGGACGTTGATATAGGATAAGGAAACGCCGGACGGTAAATGCGTTGCATCAATGAAAGTTCCATCATCTTCGATATAGATTCTAGTGATCTTGAACTCACCTCGATATACTACGTCCCCCTCCTCTTTAATCTGACGAGGCGTTTTTATTATTTTTCGTATTTCATCATGCGTTACTGCGCTTCCATTTATTTCAAGTGCCCTAAAGGGCTCTTTGCCTATAGCCCTTAAAAAATCACGCTGACCTTCTAGAGCCGAGGTTACTGTCGTTGCAACAAGCTGCTGGTATCCTTCCGACTCCGCAGCACGTTGCTTAACCTCGGCAATTTTCGTAAAGTAATCAAACGCATGTTTTCCTAGTGTGCCCGCAAGATATGCAGTTGCCAATATCCCTATGCCGATCAAAGCTTGTGTACCAGTCATCTTTGACAGAGCCTCCACCGCTTTATCGAGAAGAACTTCAATACTGGTTGTCCCAGGCCTGACTGTAGCGACGAGCTCAACCGATTCTCGTTCCTCTGCTGACAACCTCTTCTTATAACCATAATGGTTGGACGAATATACCTCGTAAATCGCATCTTGAATTGAAAGCAGCGAACGCATCATTGCCGGAGTGATGGTAGAATCGTATTCACCTTCAAGATGAATTGAGAGCTTCATCAGTTCCGGTGATAGTGATATCTCAGCATCTTCTAGAATTGTTGCATCTACTAAAGCTTTTTCTACGATGCGGATCAGATCATCCGAGTTTTCTAATTGGATTTTTTGGGCCATATGCTTTCCTGCCTTGCTTCAAAGATTCTTAATAAAAAGAGCTGTTGCCGGTGCTATCTCTTTTTTAAAGGCATCTAGTTGTGCCTGATTTGTAAAACGCCCTGCACCATTCGTCATATCAGTAAATGAAAAATCTATCGACCCGTTATGAACTTTTATTTCGAGTTCGTAGTATGTATCTATCGGTGTGAATGAGTAAGTGATCTTCCTCATTCCTGTTGCGGTAATTATTTTTAGCTCTTTTGAGGCATAATTAATCCCAACAACCTTCTTCCCATTACCTCGATTATAGTTGCCCATGAAAATCTGTTGAGTCATTTTCCCAGCTGTCATCCCATCATCGTTGATGAGGCGTGGCAGATATAGAGAAAGCTTTTCAAACAATCGTGCATCGTCTTCGTCTGTTTGATAAGAGATGCTATACTGAAAATCCTGCTGGGGAAGACTCGACATCGTTGTGCACGAGACCATGACAAACGCTACGAGTCCAATCAAGAATAATCGTTTCATATTCCCTCCTATGATTCAAATATTTCCCAATCCTTTCAATACGGATGCCTGTGCAGCCACCCGATCACCTTGCCCTCTATGGTCATGCGGTCGGAGTCTTCTCCCCGTAGCTCCTTCGGGGAATAGCGCTCGTTTTCAGAGATGATCCGGATATGACCGTTGAAAAGGTCGAACTCTAGGCGCTTGACGAGCATCTTGTTGTCTACGGAGATGACGTAGATCCCGTCGCCCTCATCCTTTTCGCGTCGGGTGGGGACGTACAGGACGATATCGAAGTCGAAGATGCCGACGCCGGTCATGGAGTCGCCGCGGACCTGCAGGGCGATGACCTGATCGGGGCGCCAGGGATAGATGAAGTCCAGCATCACCGGCAGGCGGGCGGTTTCGTACAGGGCTTCCAGATCCCGGCCGGGGCCGGCGCTGACCGGCTGGGCGACATAGGCCACAAAGCCGACCCGGGGGTCGGCCTCTTCCATGGCCACTTCTATCTTCCGGCGTCCCATGAGTCTAGTCCCGCTCTTAAGGACGGCCGCGGGCTGGAACTCCTCGGCAAGATCGCCGCCGCGGTCGGGGATAGCGTGGAAACGGGACACTGTGTCCCGTTTCGCCTCATCTTCCAAATGTAACACTGTGCTACATTTGGATTCTTCGTTCAAATGTAGCACTGTTTCGCTTTTCTCGTCCGGGGCGGGATCCTGGGAATGGATGAACATCGGGCCTTCGCCGGTTGCAAGCCAATGCAAATTAAGCCCATCACGTGCAAGTAGCTCTTCTATTTCATCCGGGATTGAAGTAAGCCCTGTTTCATACTTCGAGATATTACGCTGCGCAGTGTTTAATTTCTCCGAAAAGGCCTTTTGAGTCATTTGCAAATATTCTCGAAAAGTCTTTAATCGGTCTCCCCGAGTGCTCATAAGCAGAGATACTCCTAATAAGTCTTGACGAATACTCCGATAAGGTCTATAGTCACTATCGGCGGGAATCAATAAACATTGAGCCCCGACTAAAAGAAACCGCGAATCGCCCCAACGCACTAGCAAGCAAGAGGGTGATCCGCGGTGAAAGGACGGCCTAAGTATGGACCAACTACGGAAATCGCGCAAGCGTGCGCATCTGCATCCCAAGGACTGGGAACGACGGGCACGCATCATCGCGGCGCTGTCGGAACGGCGCATGACCATCACTATGCTGGCGGCGAAGGTCGAACGTTCCCAGGGTTATATCTCCGCTGTCATATGGGGTGTTGATCGGTATTTCAGTATCGAGACCGCCATCGCTGCCGTCTTGGGGCGTAGCTGGGAGGAGCTGTTTGCTCCTGCTGCTGGTAAAGCGGAAGGGAGGGCAGCGTGATTCGACACCTCCTTCAGTTATTTCCGTATGTCCGCAAGCTGGAAGTGGAGAATCATGAGCTGCGGCGCCGCTGCTTGGCCCAGCAACCTGAAATTACCTATCTGCGTGCAGCCCTGGATGGCAATCTCACTGAAACTTCCGAGCACGGCATAAGGACGGATGACGATTCAAGCCTTGGCGCCTGGATTAACTACCAGATGAAGCTCGCCGGCATTACCCAGGACCAGATCGCCAAGACGGCCAACGTCACCCGCCAGATGGTACAGCGCGTCGCTTATGGCGCGAGCACGTCTGCTCGTGTACAGAAAGCGATCGCGATGGCGCTCGGGTACAAGAACTGGGCGGACATGGAAGCCGGGCGGCAGGGCGTGGCGGCATGAGCGTACGGCATGTCACGATCGACCGGAGCGCCTGCGAGCTCGCCATTTACTGCGGCACAGGATCGGAAGCGTTGCCGGCCAACCTTCATGCCCACGCCGTGGACTTCTCTATCCGGGAAGGCGTTTCCATGCAGGTGCGTATACCATACGTAAGGCAGCTTTCGGATGACCGGCTTGACTCCTTTAAGGCCGCGGTCGTCTTAATCGTCCAGATCTTGACCAAAGCTAGGCAGATCACCACCAGCGAAAAACGCGACTTTGCATCCAATCTGGCCCTTGTTCAATCCTGCCAAGCAAGGAGCGCGGGAAGGGGGGCGGCATGATTCGCGCGTTGCTACGACTATTCCCCTATGTGCGCCATCTGGAGGAGGAGCTCGCCTCGGTGCGGAACGAGCTGGTATCGGAGAAAGCCGTCGGCGCCGCCAGGGATCGGTATATCACCTCCCTTGAAGGTTTAAAAGATCACCAAGCTAGGCGCATTCAAGAGCTGAAACTAGAGCTTGGGAGGCGGCCATGACGAGCGTATCGCGTGGCGTCTCTACGACCGCGATAGCCGCCGCCTTGGCCCAGAGCCGACAGTCGGTACTGTCGCGCGCCCGGAAGGAGCGCTGGGCCTATCGCGAATCCGGGTCGGGTAAGCTCTGGGCGCTGTCCAGCCTACCGCAGGACGTGGTGGTGCGGATAGCGCCGAATGTAACGACCACCAGAGAGGCTCCGGCGAACTCGTACACCGGGCTCAAGGAGGCCAGCGAGGGCAACCGCGAGACGGCGCGTCTCCGCATGGCGCTCCTGTCTATCTATCGCTCGTCTGGCCTGCGGGTACAGGACTTCGTGGTCGCGTACAACGCCGGCGAGATTAACTTGTCGCTGCTGGGCAAGCTCGGCAAGCTGTCGACTCCGACCATGTACCGCTGGCTAAAATCGTGGCGGGAGGAAGGCGCTGACGGCGTGGTGCCCAAGTGGGGGCTCTCGGCGCAGGTCGGCTCAAGCCTGTCGGAGATAGAACGCGGATACCTTGAATTCTGGTATTTGGCGCCGGAGAAGCGGAGCGCTCGGCATTGCTATAACCTGCTTAAGCATGCGCTGCCGGATAGCCAGGCGTCGTACCAGACGGCCCTGCGCTACTTGAACAGCTTGCCTAAGCCGCTCGTCGGGTTCCACCGGCTGGGCCAGACCAAGTTCGATAGCCTGTTCCAGCCGTACATCGAGCGCGACCCGACCTTGTACGCGCCCATGCAGCAGGTGGTCAGCGACCACCACTGTTGCGACTTCGTCGTGATAAAAGACGGCCAGGTACTGCGGCCTTGGATCACGACCTTTCAGGATTACCGGACGGCCAAGATCGTAGGCTGGTGCCCGTCGGTTTACCCCTCGAGCCTATCGATCATGATCGCGTTCTACCGCATGGCCACCGATTACGGCCTGCCCGAGCTGATCCATATCGACAACGGCAAGGACTACCGCTCTAAGGTGCTGAACGGTAAGACCGGCAAGGTGCGCGTGGTGAACGATCACGGCATCGAAGAGGATGCCCTGATCCATGTGCATGGCGCCTTTGGACTCCTGGGCTGCGACGTGACGTTCTCCATGCCTTACCACGGACAATCCAAGGGCCGCATGGAACGCACCTTCGGGAGCCTGGCGGAGTACTTCGCCAAGGATACCGGCACGTATATCGGATCGAACACGGTCACCCGCCCCGAGGACGCGCAGCTCTTCTATCGGGCGCTCAACAAGAAGGCCAAGCGGCTCGACGTGTACAAGTGGGAGGACTTCGTCCGGGGCTTCGAGGCTTTCACGCGCTTCTGGAACGCCAATTGGCGCGGCGAGGGCAAAGGCCTAGACGGCATGACGCCGGACGAAGCCTTCAAGGCGCACGCGGGCCAGATCCGTACGGCCGACCGGGAGACGCTGGCGCTCGCGTTGACCAAGCCGGAGGTCCGGCGCGTCAAGGAGAACGGCGTTACGGTGGCCGGGGTCGAGTACTGGGCGCAGGAACTGTTCGAGTTCTCCGGCCGCGACGTGATCGTACGGGTGCCGCTCGGGGATCCGGACCGCGTCGTCGTAATGGATCCCAAAGGCAGGGTGATCTGCACGGCGGTAGCGAACTGGTTTGAGGAAACGGGCAACCTGGCCGCGGACAATAAGCGCGTAAACGCCGTCAGAAAGGCCAACCTGGAGGCTATTAGGCGCTTCGGCGCGGGGCGCGTGGAGCCGCCAAAGGGCAAGCGCTCGTTCATTGAAATTGCCGAGGCGGAGTACGGCGATAGGTCGCCCCTGGACTTCCCGATTCCGCTGATACCCGACGCCGAACCCTTAGCGGTCGCCGCCGGGGCCGAAGGGTGCGAATTCCCCGTCGGCATCATCAACCCTCTTGATCTGTAAGGAGCTCTATCCATGACGTTTAAAGAAGAATTCAAGGACTTTCTCGACCGCAATAAGATCAGCCAGAACAAGGCGGCCGAGGCCGCCGGCTATACCGGTTCGGTCGTATCGCAATGGCTTAGCGGGAACTACAAGGGCGACGCGGACGGCGTCGAGGCGGCGCTCCGCTTGTGGTTAGAGCGGGAGAAGAGCCGCCGCGCTACGCGCGCCGTGCCGACCATGGAAACCGAGACCATGCGCCGGATCACGAACGCCATCGCCATCGCCCACCAAGAGCGCGACATCGCCGTCATAGTCGGTCCGGCGGGCGCCGGCAAGACGACGGCCCTGCGCCGCTACGTGGCGGAGAACCCGAACGGCGCCATCCTGATAGAGGTGGACGATAGCATTAACAAGGTCGCCCTGATCCAGGAGCTGGCTAATAAGCTCGGGCTTTCGCGCGACGGCGGGCACGTAGAGCTGGTCCGCCGCGTGGCGGAAGCGCTGAGCGAGCGCGACCTCGTGGTGATCATCGACGAGGCGGACTACCTGAACGACGGCGCGCTGGAGCTGTGCCGGCGCATCGTGAACGACAAGGGGCGCTCGGGGCTCGTTCTGGTAGGGCTACAGCGCCTGGTGTACCGGATACGCAGCCTTAAGAACGACCACGAACAGCTAGCCAGCCGCGTGGGCGTGCTCCTGGAAGTCGAATCGCTCAAGCCGGTCGACGCCGAAAGGATCGTGCTGGCCGTATGGCCGGACCTGGACAAGGCGACGGTCCAGGCCATGGTCAAGTCGGCGAACGGCTCCGTCCGCTCGCTTTCCAAGCTGATCGCCCGTGCGCACCTGACGGCCGTGGCGAACGACAAGGCCGAGCCGGACGCTGACGTGGTTCGCATGGCGAGCGCCCTGATCTTCAAATAAAAGGAGAGCAAGATGAAAGAGCTGGTCAAGATCGACGGGCTGACGCCCGAGCAGATGGCCGAAGGTTACCGGGTGGAAAGCCTGGCGAGGACCGTGAAAGAAATAGCGTTCCTAAACGACAAGATGGCGATGGTAGCCAAGGCCTCGCTCGCCATCGCGTTCGAGCTAGGCAAGCGCCTGGTCGCGGTCAAGGCGACGCTCGACCACGGGGAGTTCCTGCCCTGGCTCGAAGAGAATTTTCCCTCTACGCGTCAAACAGCCGCGCGCTACATGAAGCTGTACCTGCGCTTCGCCGAGGAGCCGGAAGCCCTGATCGAGGATCTGACGCTGCAGGAAGCCTACGTGCTGGCCGGCGTCAAGAAGGCGACCTCTCCCGACGGCGAAGACGACGAGGAAGGCGGCCCGCTCAAGGTCGCCGGCAAGCACGACGAAGCCGCTGAGAAAGCCAAGATGGTCGCGCTCTTCAAGCAGCCGACCGTCTCAGGCCATGAGCTCAAAAACCACCGCGTCGAGAACATCGGCGGCCGCGTATGGGTTTACCGCAAGGACGTGGGTACGGCAGCGCCGGTCATGGACCTGTAC
>ERZ1066115.63-NODE-63-length-40424-cov-16.731651_pt1 | contig 40424 bp, 33 predicted proteins | sample MGYA00382762_ERZ1066115 | MGnify/ENA primary metagenome ERZ1066115 (study PRJEB33369, sample SAMEA5778345) | biofilm metagenome | biome: Industrial cooling water; feature: Water cooling tower basin; material: Biofilm | place: United Arab Emirates | collected... | reverse complement strand
TGGCCAGGATCGACGCCGCGGCGATCGAGGCAATCTTGCCGTCGCCCTTGACCACGGCCTCGACCGGAATCGCCAGCTTGGGACAACGATTGCCATCGACCAGCGCTGACTCGGCTGCGATCTGCAAGCCGGCCACCGCCCGCTGCATCGCCAGCATCGTCGCGTGCAGGATGTTGAGGCGGTCGATTTCCTCGACACTGGCCTCGGCCACCGCCCAGGCCAGCGCCTTGGCGCGAATTTCGTCGGCCAGCACCAAGCGCTTCTTTTCCGAGAGCTTTTTCGAGTCGTTGAGCCCGACAATCGGCCGCGCCGGATCGAGGATCACCGCCGCCGCGACCACCGGCCCAGCCAGCGGTCCGCGCCCAGCCTCGTCGATGCCGCAAACCAGCCCTGCGGGAACGATCAGTTCAGACATGCGATCACCGCCCGCGCCGCCGTTTCGGCGTTGTTCTGGCGCAATTGCAGATGGATGTCGGTGAAGGCTTCCTCGATTTCCTCGGCCTGGTCCTTGTCGGCATAGAGCGCCAGCAACTGCTCGGCGAGTTTTTCGGGATTGGCGTCGTCCTGCAGTACCTCGGGCACCACGAAACGGCCGGCGAGCACGTTGGGCAGGCCAACGTAGGGCAGGTACGCCATCCGCTTCATCAGCCAGTACGAGAACCTGGCGATCTTGTAAGTGATCACCATCGGCCGCTTGTACAGGGCTGCTTCCAGGGTCGAGGTGCCGCTCTTGACCAGTGCCACGTCGCAAGCCCCCAGCGCATCCTGGGCATGGCCGAAGAGCAGGCGGAAGGGAATCTCGCCGGCCTTTTGCTCGTAGATCGCCATTTCGAACTGCAGCCGCGTCTCGCGAGTCGCCAGCGGGACGACGAACTGGGCATTCGGCAATTGCTCGCGAATCCGCTGCGCGGTCTGCACGAAGGTGGCTGCCATCTGTTCCAGCTCGCCGCGTCGACTACCCGGCAGCATCGCGAAAATCGGGATGTCACGCGGCAATTGCAGCTTCTCGCGCACCTGGTTGCGATTGACCTCAAGTGGAATCGTGTCGGCCAACGGGTGCCCGACGTAGGTCACCGGGATTCCCGCCTGCTCGTAGATCGGCGGTTCCATCGGGAACAGCGCGAGGACACGGCTGACCGCCTTGCCGATTTTCTTGATCCGGCCACCGCGCCAGGCCCAGATCGACGGGCTGACGTAGTGGATGGTCTTGATCCCGGCACGCTTGAGGTCGGCTTCCAGGCCCAGGTTGAAGTCCGGCGCATCGACACCGATGAAGATGTCCGGCTTATCGCGCAGCAAACGCTTCTTCAGTTGCCGGCGAATGCCGGCAATCTCGCGGTAATGCTTGAGCGCATCCCAGTAGCCCATCACCGACAGGGTGTCCATCGGCCACCAGGTGTCCAGTCCCTGCGCCTGCATCTTCGGGCCACCAATACCGACGAACTCGACCGCCGGCAGGCGCGCCTTGAGCGCCGCCATCAAATGGCTGGCGAGCAGGTCCCCGGAGGCCTCGCCCGCCACCAGTGCGATACGAACCCGGCCCTGCATCAGCGGATAATGCCCCGCTTCGAGACTTCGAGGAAATCGACGAAGCGCTGGACGTCAGGCTGGCTCTTGGCATCCTCGGTCAGCTTGGCCTTGGCCTCTTCCAGCATCAGTCCCGACTTGTACAGGGTGCGGTAGGCGCGCTTGAGCGCCAGCAGCGAATCGGCATGAAAACCACGGCGCTTCAACCCTTCGACGTTGATCCCGTAGGGCTGAGCGGTGTTGCCGGCGGCCATCAGGTAAGGCGGCACATCCTGCAGGATCACCGTACCGACGGCCGTCATCACATGTGCGCCGATGCGGCAGAACTGGTGTACGCCGGTGAAGCCGCCGAGAATCGCCCAGTCTTCAATGGTGACGTGACCGGCCAGCTGCGAATTGTTGGCAAAGGTGCACTTGTTGCCGACCACGCAGTCGTGGGCGATATGGACGTAGGCCATGACCCAGTTGTCATCGCCGATGCGGGTCACGCCCTGGTCCTGCACGGTGCCGAGGTTGAAGGTGCAGAATTCGCGAATGGTGTTGCGGTCGCCGATTTCCAGCCGGGTCGGTTCGCCGGCGTATTTCTTGTCCTGCGGCACTTCGCCGAGCGAACAGAACTGGAAGATGCGGTTGTCGCGGCCGATCCGGGTATGCCCCTTGATCACGGTGTGCGGACCGATCACGGTGTTGTCACCGATCTCGACGTGCGGCCCGATGATCGCGTAGGGGCCGATCTCGACGTTGGCGCCGATCCTGGCGCCAGGATCGACAATGGCGGTCTGGTGAATCATCTTACAGATCCCGCTTGGCGCACATCAGCTTGGCTTCGGCGACAATCTGGCCGTCGACGCGGGCTTCGGTCTTGTACTTCCAGATCCCGCGCATCTGCCGCTCGACTTCGACGTGCAGGTGCAGCTGGTCGCCCGGCATCACCGGCTTCTTGAAGCGGCACTCGTCGATCCCGACGAAGTAGAAGACCGAGTTCGCATCGGGCTTGCTCTCCATGGTCTTGAACGACAGGATGCCGGCGGCCTGGGCCAGGGCTTCCATGATCAGCACGCCGGGCATCACCGGGTGATGCGGGAAATGACCGACAAAGAACGGCTCGTTGATGCTGACGTTCTTGTAGGCGTGAATCGACTTGCCGACTTCGTAGCTGACGACACGGTCGACCAGCAGGAAGGGATAACGGTGCGGCAGGTGTTCAAGAATTGCGTGAATGTCCATTTCCATGGCAAACCCCTTGATTGATCTTTAGTTTTTATTCTGCATCCGGCACGCTGCCGGCCTGCAATTGCTTTTCAATGGCGGCAAGACGCTCGGCCAGGCGCGGCAGGCGCCGCACCAGCGACGCGTTGCGCGCCCATTCGTCGTGTTCGTCGAGCGGGAACAGGCTGGTATAGACCCCCGGCTCCTTGATGCTCTTGGTCACGAAGGAACCGCCGGAAACCGTGGTTCCTGGCGCCAGCGACAAATGCCCGGCGAGCATTGCCGCACCGCCGATGATGCAATGTTCACCGAGGGTGACGCTGCCGGCGATCCCGGCGCATCCGGCGATCACGCTGTGGGCGCCGATCCGGCAGTTGTGGGCGATCTGTACCTGATTGTCGATCTTGCAACCATCGCCGATCACGGTATCGTCGAGCGCACCACGGTCGACCGTGGTATTGGCCCCGATTTCGACGTCGTTGCCAATCACCACCACCCCGACCTGCGGAATCTTGACCCAGGCGCCGGCGTCGGGCGCGAAGCCGAAGCCGTCGGCACCGATCACCGCGCCGCTGTGAATGATCGCCCGCTCGCCGATGCGACAAGCGCGATAAACACTGACGCGCGGGTAGAGCAAGGAGCCAGCGCCGATTTCGACCCCGTCGTCGATCACGCAACCAGCACGAATCACCACCCCTTCACCCAAACGGACATGCCGCCCGATGCAAACACCGGCACCGATGCTGACCGACGCCGGTACCGGCGACTCGACCACCGCCGAGGGATGAATGCCGGGAACCGCCACCGGTGCCGGGTTGAGCATGGCGGCAACCCGCGCATACGCGGCGTAGGGATTGTTGATCACCAGACGGGGGCCAGCGAAGGCATCGGCCATCTTGGGCGACAGGATCACCGCCGCTGCCGCCGTAGTGGCCAACTGGCTGCGATACTTGGGATTGGCGAGAAAGGCAATGTCGCCTTCACCAGCCGAAGCCAGCGTCGCCACGCGACGGATCACGGCGGCTCCGTCACCAAGCACATCGCCGCCCAGGCGGGCGGCGATCTCGGCAAGCGTCAGGACGATCCCGCCGGTCTCCGGCATTACTTGCCGTCCGCCAGCGCCTTGATCACACGCTCGGTGATGTCCAGGCGCGGACTGACCCAAACCACATCCTGCAGGATCAGGTCGTATTTCTCGGCTTCGGCGATCTGCTTGATGGCCTTGTTGGCCTTCTCGATCACCGCCGCGTTTTCCTCGTTCTGACGCAGGTTCAGATCTTCGCGGAATTCGCGCTGACGACGCTGGAATTCACGCGACAGTTCGCCGAATTCCTTTTCCTTGGCGCGACGCTCGCTCTCGGACATCGTCACCGCGTTCTTTTCGAGGTTTTCCTGCAGGCCCTGCAGTTGCTTGGCCATCCGCTGCAGCTCCTGATCGCGCTTGGAGAACTCGCTCTCCAGCTTCTTGGCTGCCTTCTGCGCCGCCGGGGCATCACGGAAAATCCGCTGCGTATTGACGTAGCCGATCTTGACTTCAGCGGCTGCGACGCTGCCGGCGAACAATGCCGGGATCAGCGAAGCCAGAACGAGAGACTTGATTTTCAACTTGACACTCCTAAATCAAAAAGTGGTGCCCATCTGGAACTGGAAGGTTTCCGACTTGTCGCTTTCCTTCTTGTTCAATGGCATACCAATACTGAACTTCAACGGCCCGATGGGCGAAACCCATGCAGCCGACAAACCGGCAGAATACCTCAACTGCCCCAGATCAAGGCGCTCGGAACTGCCATAGACCTGCCCGCCATCGACAAAGGCCCCCATCCGGAAAGACTTGTCCATCCCCGGCAAGGACCACAGGATTTCGGCCGTACCGACGACGCGGCGATTGCCGCCGATGCGGTACTCGTTGCCGTTGTCGCGGATCAGCGGGCCAAGCGAGGAAGTCTTGAAGCCGCGGACCGAGGTCACGCCGCCAGCGTAGAAATTCTTGAAGAAGGGCAGCTCGTTTCCGCCATAGCCATTGGCATAGCCAACCTCACCGTTCAACATCAGGGTGAAGGTCTTGCTCAGCGGGAAAAACTGCTGCCACTGGAAGTTTGCCCGGTAGTAGGTCAGATCGCCGCCCGGCACGGCCACTTCCACCCCGGCCCGCTTGAAGGCACCACTGGTCGGGAAGAAGAAACTGTCCTTGCCGTCGCTGACCCAGCTCAGGGTCAGCGGGATCGACAGATTGGTGTCGCCGTTCTTGCGGACGAAATCCTTGTAGTAGATCGGGCTGTCGTCATAGTTGGTGATCGACGTCGAATCCAGACCGAGGCCGACCCCGATCGATTCCTTTTCACCAATCGGAAAGCCGAAGCGCAAGGCGCCGCCGGTGGACTGCGTGGTGTAGTTGGCGATCGCCGTCGTCGCCGCATTGAAGGTGCGGTGATAGATGTCGTAACCCTGGCTGACGCCATCGACGGTGAAATACGGGTTGGTGTAGGAAAAGACGTAGGTACGATAGGTCTTGGCCGAGTTCACCTGCATGGTGACGTTGTTGCCGCTGCCCATGAAGTTGTTCTGCGAAATCGAGCCGGACAGGATCACCTTGTCGGTGCTCGAAGTGCCGACGCCGAGCATCAGGCTGCCGGTCGGCTTCTCGGTGACCTTGACGTTCACGTCGATCTGGTCGGAAGTGCCGGCGACGGCGGGAGTTTCGACGTTGACATCGGTGAAGAAGCCGAGGCGGCCGAGACGCATCTTGGAGTTGCTGACCTTGTCGGCGTCGTACCAGCCGCCTTCCATCTGCCGCAGCTCGCGGCGGACCACTTCGTCGCGCGTCTTGGTATTGCCGGTGACGTTGATGCGGCGCACGTAAACCCGCTTGCCCGGATCGATGAAGATGGTGAACGCCACCAGGCGCTTCTCCTTGTCGATCTCGGGTGCAGCATTGACATTGGCAAAGGCGTAACCTTCCTGGCCCAGGCGTTCGCTGATCGCCTTGGTCGAATCGTTGAGTTTCTCGCGCGAAAAGACATCACCGGGCACGATTTTCATCAATTTGCGGACTTCGCCCTCGGGGATCGAAAAATCACCCGCCAGCTTGATCGAGGAAACCTGGTAACGCTCCCCTTCGGTCACGTTGATGGTGATGTAAACGTCCTGTTTGTCGGGTGAAATCGACACCTGGGTAGACTCGACGTTGAATTCGAGGTAGCCCTGATTCATGTAGAACGACTTCAGCTTTTCCAGGTCGGCCGACAGTTTCTGCCGCGAATACTGATCATTCTTGCTGTACCAGGTCAACCAACCCGGCGTGGTCAGCGTGAACTGCTCAAGCAATTGTTTTTCGGAAAAGGCCTTGGCACCGACGATCCCGATTTGCCGAATCTTGGCAATGGCCCCTTCGTCGATGGCAAAATCGACGCTGACCCGGTTACGCTCGAGCGGGGTCACCGTGGTGCGAATTTCAACCGCGTATTTACCGCGCGTCAGGTACTGCCGCTTGAGCTCCTGCTCGGCTTTTTCCAGCAGCGCCCGGTCGAAAATCCGGCCCTCGGCGATGCCGGTTTCCTTGAGCGCCTTGGTGATGACGTCCTTGTCGAATTCCTTGAGCCCGGAAAAGGCGATCCTCGCCACCGCCGGACGCTCCTGCACCACCACCACCAGAACGCTGCCATCGACCTCGACGCGGACATCCTTGAAGAAGCCAGTGGCAAACAAGGCCTTGATCGACTCGGAAATCTTGTCGTCGCTGACCGTATCGCCGACCTTGACCGGCAGGTAGCTGAAGACGGTACCGGCTTCGGTCCGCTGAATACCCTCGACCCGGATATCCTTGACAGTAAAAGGCTCAAGCGCCATTACCGGCGTCGCAAACAGGCTGGCCAGGGCTACGGACAACAGGGTTTTTTTCATCATTCAGCCAGAAAACAGGCGATTCAGGTCGTTAAAAAGTGCAAAAGCCATCAGGACCAGCAGTACCGACAGCCCGATTTGCTGCCCGATCTGCATGGCGCGCTCGGAGAGCGGGCGCCGCCTGACGACTTCGATCATATGATACATCAAATGCCCGCCATCCAGCACCGGCAGCGGCAGCAGATTGAGGACCCCGAGACTGACCGAGACCAGGGCCATGAATTTCAGATAATAATCCAGCCCCAGACGGGCCGACTGGCCGGCATAATCGGCAATGGTGACCGGCCCCGAGAGATTTTTCAGCGAAGCTTCGCCGAGCAGCATCTTGCCCATCATCACCAGGCTGAAGACCGACTTCTCCCAGGTTTCATTGAGCGCCCGCCACCAGGCCTCCAGCGGCTCATGGCGAACGAAGGTGCGCAACTCGCGCAGACCACCCTCCGGCTCGGCGACCGCAACGCCAATCTTGCCGACCGTGCGGCCCCGCTCGGAAACCTCTTCCGGGATCAGGTCGACCGTGAGTTCCTGCTCTCCCCGCAGCACTTGCAGAGACAAGGCACGACCGCCGGCATCGCGAACAACAGCGACAAACTCGTGCCAGTACGCGACCGGCTGATGCTCGACTGCCACAATCCGGTCGCCGCTCTGCAATCCCGCCTGCGCCGCCGGGCCGCCAGCCAGGACCTTGCCAATCCGGGGCGGCAGGCGCGGCCGGTAAAGTGACAGCCCCAGATGCTCGAAAGCATCCCCTTGCCAGCCCTGATCGGCAACTGCTGCCAGGTAGAGCCGCCGGACCGCGATTTCGTGGCGCTCGTTGATCACCTCCAACTCGACGCTGTCGCGGTCCACTGCCCGATTGAGCAAAATCCAGCGCAAGTCGCCCCAGGTCGCAACCGACTGGCCATCGACACTGCGCACCTGCTCGCCGTCCTGAACGCCCGCCTGCGCCGCCGGCGTCCCGCCCGGCGGCGGTCCGAGCACCGGCAGCAACTCGTTGCTGCCGAGCATGAAGACAACCCAGTAAAGCAGCAGCGCCGCCAGGAAATTGGCCGCCGGACCGGCACCGACGATCAGACTGCGCCGCCCCACCGACTGGCGATTGAAGGCACGGGGCAACTCGTCCGGGGGAACCATGCCCTCGCGCTCGTCGAGCATTTTGACGTAGCCACCGAGGGGCACCAGGCTGACGGCCCATTCGGTCGCGTCACGCCCCAAGCGGCGCTGCCAGAGTACCGGGCCAAAACCGATGGAAAAACGGAGCACCCTGACCCCGCACCAGCGTGCAGCCAGATAGTGACCAAGCTCATGGACAAAAACCAGAACACCAATCACCACGACAAAGGCGGCGATATACAGCAAGGGGGTATTCAGCGTATGCATCGGTCGTGCAACAGGGCTGCCGCCCGCTCGCGGGCCTGCGCATCGGCCGCTATGACATCGTCGAGATCATGCGCCGGATGTGCCGTCAGCGCGCCGAGCACCGCTTCATTGAGCGCGGCGATCCCCGGAAAGCTCAGCCGGCCATCAAGAAAGGCGGCAACCGCAACTTCGTTGGCAGCATTGAGGATGGCCGGGGCGGTCCCGCCCTCACCGAGAACCTGATACGCCAGCCGCAGGCATGGAAAGCGCTCGAAATCGGGCGCAAAGAAATCCAGGCGACCGATCTTGAACAGATCGAGCGGACCGACACCGGCGGCTATCCTCTCCGGCCAGGCCATCGCGTAGGCAATCGGAGTCCGCATGTCGGGATTGCCCAGTTGCGCCAGCACCGAGCCATCGGCGTACTGAACCGCAGAATGAATCACGCTTTGCGGGTGCACCACCACCTGAATCATTTCTGGCGGTGCGGCGAACAGCCAGTGCGCCTCGATGACCTCAAGCCCCTTGTTCATCATGGTCGCCGAATCGACTGAAATCTTGCGCCCCATCACCCAGTTGGGATGCGCGCAGGCCTGCTCGGGGGTCACGGTCGACAACTCGGCCAGTGGCTTTTCACGGAAGGGCCCGCCAGAGGCGGTAAGCAAGATTTTCTCGACCCCGCAGGCCGCCAGACCCCGCCCGAAATCCGCCGGCAAGGCCTGAAAAATTGCATTGTGCTCGCTATCTACCGGCAACAAGGCCGCGCCGTGCGCCTGTACCGCCTGCATGAACAATTCGCCGGCCATCACCAGCACTTCCTTGTTCGCCAGCAAAACGCGCTTGCCGGCGCGGGCAGCAGCCAGGGTCGGCGCCAGGCCGGCAGCGCCGACAATTGCCGCCATCACCATGTCGACCTCGCCTGCCGCCGCCATCTCGCACAGCGCCTCAACGCCGTGACGCACCTCGGTCGCCAAGCCGGCCGCCCGGCAACGTGCCTGCAAATCTGCGGCTAGCACGGCGTCGGCAACGACCGCAAATTGCGGGCGAAACTCGCAGCATTGCTCGAACAGCTTGTCGATCTGGCGGTGCGCACAGAGTGCATAAGCACGATAACGATCGCCATGACGCCGAATGACATCGAGGGTGCTGACGCCAATCGACCCGGTCGATCCCAGTACCGTAAGCAGGCGCACGCTCATCCTGCGCCACCCAGGAACACTAACCAGAGCAGCGCGGCAAAAGGCAAGGTCGAGGTCAGGCTATCGACCCGGTCGAGCACCCCGCCATGCCCCGGGAGAATATTGCTGCTGTCCTTGATTCCAGCCTGACGCTTGAGCATCGATTCGAGCAGGTCGCCAATGATGCTGACTGCTGTCACCAGCAGCAGCAGCAAGCCCCAAAGCTGCGGCGGCAGCAATTCAACGCCGGCCAGCACGGGCACGGCAAAACCGTAAGCCAACACCCCGAGCACGGCGCCGACCGCACCCTCCCAGGTCTTGCCCGGGCTGATGTTGGGCGCCAGCTTGCGGCGCCCGAAGGCCCGGCCGCTGAAATACGCCGCAATGTCGGCCATCCAGACCACGGCCAGAACGGCCAGCAATGCCTCCGCCCCGAGCGCCCGCAACTGGACCATCGCCAACCAGGTCGGCAGCAGCAATACCGCACCGACCAGCAAGCCAGGCGCGCCACTCAGGCGCCACTTGGCGCGCAACCAGAACGGCACCACCAGCCCCCAGAGCAGGGCTGACGCAGCGTAAGCCGCCCAGACCCAGGCAGCCCCCGGGACAAAGCCGCCGATGCCAAGTGCCAGCGGGTCCAACCAACTGAGCAGCCCACAAGCTGCAGCAACACCAGCGCCAAGCCACCGCCGGGAACCCTCCGCCCAGCCCAGCAACCCGCCCCACTCCCAGGCGGCAATGCCGACCACCGCCGCCATCAGCAGCGCCCAGCCGGCCTGCGGCAGGAAAAACAAGGATGGGAGCAGCAGCGCCAGCAAGGCCAGCGCCGTAATCACCCGTGCCTTAAGCATCGGAAGTCCCCTGAAGTTGCTCACTGGTCCGCCCGAAACGCCGCTCTCGGGTCTGGTAGGAGGCGATTGCCCGGTCGAATTCGGCCGTATCGAAATCCGGCCATAAGGTCGGGGTGAAATAAAGCTCGCTGTAAGCCAGTTGCCAGAGCAGGAAATTACTGATCCGCTGCTCGCCACCCGTGCGGATGAACAAATCGGGCTCAGGTGCGTAAGCCATCGCCAGCCAGGGCTCGAGATCGGCTTCCCGCCAGCCCTCGCGCTTGTCAGGTTGGGCCGCCAGCATCCGGTTGGTTGCCTGCATGATGTCCCAGCGGCCGCCGTAATTGGCGGCAATCGTGAGTTGCAGACGGGCATTGCCGGCAGTACGCGCTTCAGCAGTGCGAATCAATTCCTGCAGACGGGGCTCAAAGCGGGAGAGATCACCGATGATGCGCAGCCGGACCCCGTTGCGGTCGAGCTTCTCGACCTCCTGCTCAAGTGCCTTGACGAACAACTGCATCAGCAGAGTGACTTCTTCCTGCGGTCGACGCCAGTTTTCGGACGAAAAGGCAAACAGGGTCAAATAGGAAATGTTGCGCTCAAGGCAGGCGCGGACCATTTCGCGAACCAGCTCGACCCCCTTGATATGGCCGGCGACGCGCGGCAGGAAGCGCTTTTTGGCCCAGCGGCCATTGCCGTCCATGATCACTGCGACATGGTCGGGAACGGCCGCAACGACCGGCACCTGGCGGGTGGAACTGGAAAACAGACCCATGCGGCGAGACAGCCGGTCGCTATTCAGTCGAATTTACCGACTCAAACCTGCATCAGCTCGGCCTCTTTGGCAGCGAGCATCTTGTCGACTTCAGCGATATGCTTGTCAGTCATTTTTTGCACATCATCCTGGGCACGACGCTCGTCATCCTCGGGAATTTCGCCCTTCTTCAGCGCATCCTTGAGATGGTTGTTGGCATCGCGACGCAGGTTGCGGATCGCCACCTTGGCGCCCTCGCCTTCCTGCTTGACGACCTTGGTCAAATCGCGGCGGCGTTCCTCGGTCAGCATCGGCATCGGAACGCGGATCAACTCGCCCTGAGTCGCCGGATTGAGGCCGAGATCGGAGTCGCGGATGGCCTTTTCGACCTTGCCGACCATGTTCTTTTCCCAGGGCTGGACACCCAGCGTACGGGAATCGACCAGAGTCACGTTGGCAACCTGGTTAACCGGCACCGGCGAGCCGTAATAATCGACCATCACATGATCGAGCAAACCGGTATGGGCACGGCCAGTGCGAATCTTCTGGAGATCGTTTTTCAACGCCTCCAGGGTCTTGTTCATCTTGGTTTCGGTAGTTTTCTTGAGTTCGGCAATCATCTGTCTCTCCCTCAGCAATAGACCAGCGTGCCTTCGTCCTCGCCGCATACGACGCGCTTCAGCGCACCGGCCTTGAAGATCGAGAAGACGTTGATCGGCAATTTCTGGTCGCGACACAACGCAAAAGCGGTTGCATCCATGACCGCAAGATTTTTGGAGATCGCTTCGTTGAAGCTGATCTTGTCAAAACGGGTTGCTGCCGGATCCTTCTTCGGGTCCGCCGTGTAAATCCCGTCGACCTTGGTCGCCTTGAGCACGATTTCGGCGCCAATTTCCGAACCGCGCAGCGCTGCAGCAGTATCGGTGGTGAAGAAGGGGTTGCCGGTACCGGCACCGAAGATCACGATCTTGCCTTCTTCGAGGTAGCGGATGGCCTTGCCGCGAATGTACGGCTCGATCACCTGCTCGATGTTCAGGGCCGATTGCACGCGGGCATTCAGGCCGATTTGACGCATCGCGTCGGACAGCGCCATGGCGTTCATCACCGTGGCCAGCATGCCCATGTAATCCGCAGTGGCGCGATCCATCCCGGTGGCCGTACCGGCCATGCCGCGAAAGATGTTGCCACCGCCGATCACGACACCGATTTCCACCCCCAGATCGGCAACCGCCTTGATCTCGCCGCAAATTTCCGAAATCACCTTGGGATTGATCCCATAGGCATCGGACCCCATCAGGGCTTCACCGGAGAGTTTAAGGAGAATGCGCTTGTACTTGGGAGTGGTCATCGGTGTTCCTTGTCAATTACTTCTTGGCAGCAGCGGCAGCGGCCTGGGCAGCAACTTCGGCAGCGAAGTCGTCAACCTTCTTCTCGATACCCTCACCCACCACGAACAGGGAGAAGCCGGCGATCGAAGCATTCTTGGCCTTGAGCAGCTGCTCGATGGTCTGCTTGCCGTCTTCGGCCTTGACGAAAACCTGGCCGAGCAGGGTCACGTCCTTGAGGTACTTCTGCACGGTCCCTTCGGCGATCTTTTCCAGCATCGCTTCCGGCTTGCCGGCTTCGCGGGCCTTCTCGATGGCAACACGACGCTCGGTTTCGAGCAGGTCGGCCGGCACACCGGAAGCATCGAGAGACTTCGGCTTGGAAGCAGCGATGTGCATCGCGATATCCTTGCCCAGCTGCTCGTCACCACCGACCATATCGACAACGACGCCGACCTTGGCGCCACCGTGGATGTAGGAGACCAGCTTGCCCTTGGCTTCGAAACGGGCAAAGCGACGGATGCTCATGTTTTCGCCGATCTTGCCGACCAGGGCGGTACGAGTGGACTCGACAGTGCCTTCACCCATCGGCAGCGCCGACAGGGCTGCGACGTCAGCCGGGTTGTTTTCGGCAACCAGCTTGGCGCAGCCGTTGGCCAGCGCGATGAAATCGTCGTTCTTGGCAACGAAATCGGTTTCGGAGTTAACTTCGATGATCGCACCCTGCTTGCCATCGGCAGCGATGCTGACGGCAACGATACCCTCTGCAGCAACGCGGGCAGCGGCCTTGGAAGCCTTGTTACCCAGCTTGACGCGCAGAATTTCTTCGGCCTTGGCCATGTCGCCATCGGCCTCGGTCAGCGCCTTCTTGCATTCCATCATCGGTGCGTCGGTCTTGCCGCGCAGTTCTGCAACCATGCTTGCGGTAATAGCCGCCATAACTTGATCTCCTGAATTTGTAAGAAAGGCGGAACCCGAAGGCTCCGCCAGCAACAGTCTGGTCAACCGGAAGGTGATGCCTTACTCGGCAGCGGCTTCCTGAACTTCGACGAATTCGTCGTCGCCAGCGGCAACGATTTCCTGAATGGCCAGGGAGCGACCTTCGAGGATCGCGTCAGCGACACCACGGGCGTACAGCTGGATGGCACGGGAAGAGTCGTCGTTACCCGGAATCACGTAGTTGACGCCTTCCGGAGAATGGTTGGTATCGACCACGCCGATCACCGGAATACCCAGCTTGGCGGCTTCGGTGATGGCGATCTTGTGGTAACCGACGTCAACCACGAAGATGGCATCGGGCAAACCGCCCATTTCCTTGATGCCGCCGATGGACTTCTGCAGCTTTTCCAGCTCACGACGGAAATCCAGGGCTTCCTTCTTGGACATGCGCTCGAGGTCACCGGCTTCAACCGCCAGTTCCATGTCCTTGAGGCGCTTGATCGAGGTTTTCACGGTCTTGAAGTTGGTCAGCATGCCGCCCAGCCAACGCTGATCAACATACGGAGCGCCGGCACGAGCGGCTTCTTCAGCGATGATTTCGCGTGCCTGGCGCTTGGTGCCAACAAACAGGACATTGCCGCGATTGCCGGCCAGCTTCTTGACGAATTCCATCGCCTCGTTGTACTTGACCAGGGTCTTTTCGAGGTTGACGATGTGAATCTTGTTGCGGGCACCGAAGATGTACGGGGCCATCTTGGGGCACCAGAAACGGGTCTGGTGACCGAAGTGGACACCGGCTTCCAGCATTTCGCGCATGGTAACGGACATTTGAAACTCCTATAAGGGTTGAACCGCCACCCGCCGTCATCGCCGCCGGGAATTCCGGCAACACCCTTAACTGGCGGATGTGAGGATTTGACTGCCTGCACCACGCAGGCGGCCGCTTTCCCGGAAACACAGGACCGGAAAAACTTTTCGATTATAGCAAATCCTGAAAAACTCAGGAAGCCCCGAAAGCCGGCAAAAGCTCAATAGCCGTTACGCTGCTTCAACGCGAGCAACTGCAGCATGCGCCGCAAGTACGGCTCCCAATCCGGCATCTGCAGACCGAAATCACGCTCCAGCCGGTGGCAATCAAGACGGGAGTTGAGCGGTCGCCGTGCAGCACAGGGGTAGTCTGCCGTTGCAATCGGGTGAATTGACTCTGCCGCCAGCGCCAGGGCAAAACCCGGGGTCTGGCCAGCACCGGTGACAATCGCCCGGGCGAAGTCACACCAACTGACCGGCCGCCGGGCCGCCAGATGGTAAAGCCGCTGCTCACCGGGCAGCATTTCCCGGCCATGGCGCAACATCGCCAGCACTACCCCGGTCACGGTTGCGATCAGCGCCGCCGGCGTCGGCGATCCGACCTGATCATCGACCACATTCAGACTCTCCCTTTCGGCGGCAAGGCGCAGGATGGTCTTCACGAAGTTGTTGCCGCGCGCGCCGAACACCCAGCTGGTACGAAAAATCAGCGATTTGCACGCCGCCGCCCGGATCGCTTCCTCACCAGCCAGCTTGCTGCTGCCGTAAACGTTCAAGGGCGCCACCGGATCGTCCTCACGGTAAGCTGCCACCTGGTCGCCGGCGAAAACATAATCGGTCGAATAGTGAACCAGCAACGCCCCCAGGGCAGCGGCCTCGCTCGCCAGCACCTCGGGTACGACAGCGTTCAACTGCCAGGCCAATTCAGGCTCGCTCTCGGCCCGGTCCACAGCGGTATAGGCGGCGGCATTGACAATGACTTGCGGCTGTTCCCGCCGCAACAAGGCACGCAAGGCCTCCACATCAGTCAGGTCGCAATCGCGGCGGGCGCAAGCCACCACCTCGCCATGCGGGGCCAGCGAACGCTGCAATTGCCAGCCGACCTGGCCGTCGCAACCAAGTAACAGGGCCTTCATCCGTTTCACTCCCGAAAATACAGTTCACCAGTATGCCAGCCGGGCGGCGACGGCAGCGGCCCGCTGCGCATTCTTTGCGATTCACCGCCCATCATTTATCCTTCGAGGTTCCCAACGCAAGCAGAAACTCCTATGAGCATCATCATCAAGACCCCGGAAGAAATCGAAAAAATGCGCATCGCCGGGCGTCTCGCCGCCGAAGTCCTCGATTACATCGAGCCCTTTGTCAAACCGGGCGTGACTACCGAGGAACTCGACCGGCTCTGCCACGACTACATGGTCAAGGTCCAGGGTTGCATCCCCGCACCGCTGAACTACGCACCGTCCGGTCACCGCCCCTACCCCAAGTCGATCTGCGCCTCGGTAAACCAGCAAGTCTGCCACGGTGTTCCCAACGATCGGGCACTGAAGAATGGCGACATCGTCAATCTCGACATCACCACGATCAAGGACGGTTACCACGGCGACACCAGCCGCATGTTCGTCGTCGGCGAAGGCTCGATCCAGGCCAAGCGATTGTGTGAAATCACCTTCGAGTGCATGTGGCTGGGAATCAACGCTGTGCGTCCGGGCGCCTTCCTCGGCGACATCGGCGCGGTGATTCAGAAGCACGCGGAAAAGAACGGCTATTCTGTGGTTCGCGAATTCTGCGGCCACGGGATTGGCGCAAAATTCCACGAAGAACCGCAGGTGCTGCATTACGGCAAGGCCGGCACCGGCCCGAAATTGCTGCCGGGAATGATCTTCACCATCGAGCCGATGATCAACGCCGGCAAGGCAGCCATCCGCGAGATGTCAGACGGCTGGAGCATCGTGACCAAGGACCGCAGCCTGTCGGCACAGTGGGAGCACACCCTGCTGGTCACCGAAACCGGCTACGAAATCATGACCTTGTCGGCCGGCACCCGTCCCAAGCCCGACTGGATCAGTTAAGCCCCTGTTTTCAGGCCCCTGCGGGGGCCTTTTTTGAGTCTTCTTCGATGACACTGGATATTACCGCGCTGCGCCAGGAGGTCAGGACCGGCCTGACCCAGCTCAAGGAGCAATTTGCCCGCGATGGCGACACCCTGGCCCTGCTCTGCCAGCGCAGCCAGCAGGTCGATACCGTCCTGCGCAAGCTTTGGGCGAGCTTTGACTTCCCCGCCGGGATTGCGCTGGCAGCGGTGGGCGGCTACGGCCGAGGCAAGCTTTACCCGGCCTCGGACATCGACCTGCTGATCCTGCTCCCGCGCGAAGCCAGCGCTGCCGTCCAGGAAAAACTGGAACGCCTGGTCAGCTGTTTCTGGGACATCGGGCTAGAAATCGGCCACAGCGTTCGCACCGTCGCCGAGTGCATCGACGAAGCCAACAACGACATCACGGTCCAGACCGCGCTGCTCGAAGCCCGCCTGCTGACCGGCTCGGAGCGCCTGTTCGCGACCTTCAGGAAGCGCCTGTGCGGCAACCTCGACCCGCTGGTCTTTTACGAGGCCAAGCGCCTGGAGCAACAGGAACGCCACCTCCGCTTCAATAACACGCCCTACAGCCTGGAAGCGAATTGCAAGGAAGCACCGGGCGGCCTGCGCGATCTTCAGGTCATTTTCTGGATTGCCCAAGCGGCCGGCTACGGGGCAAGCTGGCCCGAACTCGAAGCCAGCGGCCTGCTCAGCAGCGAGGAACGCGAGCACGCCGAAGCCTGCGCAGCCTTTGTCCGCGAATTGCGGATTCGCCTGCACCTGACCGCCAACCGGCGCGAAGACCGGCTGCTCTTCGACTACCAGAATGCGCTGGCCGAACAGTACGGCTATGTTACAACCCCCGAGCGGCGAGCCTCCGAGCAGCTGATGCAGGCTTACTACCGCAACGCCAAGGCGATCACCCTGCTCTCCTACACCCTGCTGCAGAAGATGGGGGCCGCCCTGGCGCCGGAGAACGAGCAGACTCCGCAGCCGATCAATGAAGACTTCCAGCGCCTCGGCAACCTGCTCGACCTGTGCGACGAAAATCTGTTCCAGCGGCGACCGGCCGCGATTTTCGAATGCTTTGCGACGATGCAGGAACAGCCCGACCTGCACGGAATGACTGCGCGTACCCTGCGCGCCCTGTGGCGCGGCCGCGAACGGATCGACGCCGACTTCCGCGCCGACCCGGCCAACCGCGCCGCCTTCCTGCAACTGTTCCAGCGCGAGCGCGGCATCGTCCATGAATTCCGGCGGATGAACCAGCTCGACATCCTCGGTGCCTACCTGCCCAATTTCGGGCAGATCGTCGGCCAGATGCAGCACGACCTGTTTCACGTCTACACGGTCGACCAGCATATCCTGCAGGTTTTCCGCAACCTGCGCCGGTTTACGATGAGCGAATTCGCCCACGAGTATCCGCTCTGCTCACAGATCGCCAGCGAATTCGAACGCCCCTGGCTGCTCTACGTCGCCGCGCTGTTCCACGACATTGCCAAGGGGCGCGGCGGCGACCACGCCGAAAAGGGCACCGTCGATGCCCGCGATTTTTGCGAAAAACACGGGTTGACCGTGGCAGACACCGAACTGGTGGTCTGGCTGGTCCGCCAACATCTGACCATGTCGCAGGTGGCGCAAAAATCCGACCTCAGCGACCCCGACGTAATCGAGGAGTTCGCCACCTTGGTCGGCGATACCCGTCACCTGCAGGCGCTCTACCTGCTCACCCATGCCGACATCCGTGGCACCAGCCCCAAGGTCTGGAACCAGTGGAAGGGCAAGCTGCTCGCCGATCTCTACCAGCAAACCCTCTACGTGCTCGGCCGCGAAGGCGGGCAAGCCCCGGCCCGCCAGGGCGTGATCGCCGAGCGACAGGCCGAGGCGATGCGCCTGCTGCGCTACTTCGCACTCTCGGCAACGGTCCATGAACGACTGTGGAAGCAACTCGACACGGTTTATTTCCTACGCCATTCGGCCGAGGAAATCGCCTGGCACACCCGCTCGCTGCACTACCGCATCGCCAACGACAAGCCGGTGGTCCGCGCTCGCCTGCAAGCTGAAGGCGACGGCGTCCAGGTGATGGTGTACACCCAGGACCAGCCCGATCTCTTTGCCCGCATTGTCGGTTTCTTCGCCCGCACCGGCTACAGCATCGTCGACGCCAAGATCCACACCACGGCGCACGGCTACGCGCTCGACAGCTTTGTCCTGCTCGACGTCGAAGGCCGCGACAGCAACCGGGAAATGGTCCCCTTCATCGAGCACGAACTGGAAGACCGCCTGATCCGGCAAACCCCGCCGGAAGCACCGAGCGGCGCCCGCCTCTCGCGCCAGGTCAAGCATTTCCCGATCAAGCCGGAAGTCAGCATCCGGCCCGACGACAAGGGCAGCAGCTACATCCTGTCGCTGATCGCGGCCGACCGGCCCGGGCTCCTCTACACCGTCGCCACCAGCCTGACCACGCATGGCGCCAGCCTGCATACAGCCAAGATCGCAACCCTGGGCGAGCGCTGTGAAGACGTCTTCCTCATCGGCGGCGGCGACCTCGGCTCAGCCGCCAAGCGCATCCGTCTCGAACAGGAACTGACGGAAAAACTGAAAGTGTGAAGCCAGCGCGGCGGCGCGGCAGCCCGGCTGCCCGCCGCCACCGGCAGTTCTCAGACCGACATGCCGAGCGGGCGACAGGCGTCCTGACAGCCGACCAGGCGCTCGATCAGGGCGCGTACCCGGCCCATGGCCTCCTGCAGCACCGGTTCCAGACTCTCGAAATGGATGCCGTTACTACTGTGGCCGCGACCGGCGGCATGGTTGGCGACCACATTGATCGCCGCGTAGGGAATCCCCAGTTCACGGGCGAGCACGGCTTCCGGCATCCCGGTCATGCCAACCACATCAGCCCCGTCGCGCTCCAGTCGATTGACTTCAGCGGCGGTTTCCAGACGCGGCCCCTGGGTTGCCGCATAGACTCCACCGACCTTGATCGCGACCCCCAGTTCGGCACCCGCCTTGATGATCCGTTGCCGCAAATCGGCATCGTAAGGTTCGGTGAAGTCGACGTGGGTCACCGGGCTGCCGACCCCGTCGAAAAAGGTCGAATGCCGCCCCCAGGTGTAGTCGATGATCTGGTCGGGGACGACGATATCGCCCGGATCGAGGTCACCGCGAATGCCACCGACCGAAGCCACTGAAATGATCCCGGTCGCCTGATGATGATGCAGCGCCCACAGATTGGCCCGGTAATTGACCATGTGCGGCGGGATGCTGTGGCCGTAGCCGTGGCGCGGCAGGAACATCGCCGGCTGGCCGCAGATCTGGCCAAAAACCAGCGCCCCCGAAGGTTCACCGTAGGGGGTACGGGCCACTTCGCGATGCGAAACGTCGAGATTGGACAGGGTGGTCAGCCCGCTGCCACCGATGATTGCCAACATATTCTTCTCCTTGTTAGTGAGCGCGGCGGACCAGCAGGGAAGCCAGAACCGGAACCACGCTACGCAGCGACGGATGCGCCAGACGCGGGGCACCAAAGGCCACGACATTGCCGTCCAGCTTGCGGTAAGCTGCATCCTGCCGGCTGGCCTGCCAGGGCAGACCGGCCAGGGTCTTGCCCAGATGATAATTGACCAGCGTATCGCGCCCGATATCCTTGGCCTGCCACGGAATCGCGGTGCGATCGACCAGGTGCAGCAAAGCCGCCTCCGGCAAGCTGGCTGCCAGTTCGGCCACCGCCCGGTGCACCCCTTCGCGGTAGGCCGCGACCGCCTTGCCGCCATCGCTGGCCGTGGCACCAGTCGTCTCGGCCGGCGCTCCCATTAACCAACAGACCACGGCTTCCGGCGAAAAATCCATGATTTGCTGCCGCGCCGGTGCCGAGAGGTCACCCACGTCGGCCTGCAAGGCTTCCAGCGGGGCATCACCGCAACGCTGGCGGGCGGCGGCCAGGCATTCATCCAGGGTATCAAGCACCAGCACCCGGCAGCCAGCCTGGATCAGCGCGGCGGTTCCGAAACCCGGGCCGCAGCCGATTTCGAGTACCCGCAGCCCAGCCACCTGGGCTGCCATCCAGGCGTAATCGCCGCGCCGGAAATAAGCTTCGCCTTCGTCCTCCCAGTAAGCGAGGAATTCGGCGACATTCATTCCGCTCACGCCTTGGCCTGCGTCGCCAGGTAAGCGGAAAACGCCGGGCCGACCTCGGCATGGCGCTGGCCGAAGACCACCGTCGCCTGCAGGTAACCGAGCTTGGAGCCGCAATCGTAGCGAGTGCCATCGTAGCGATAAGCCAGCACTTGCTCCTCGGCGAGCAGCGCAGCAATCCCGTCGGTGAGCTGGATTTCGCCGCCGGAACCGGGCTGGATCGTTTCCAGGTGATGGAAAATGCGCGGCGTCAGGATGTAGCGACCGACCACCGCCAGCGTCGACGGCGCTTCCTCGGGCTTCGGCTTCTCGACGATGGCGTTGATCTGTTCCAGACGGTCGGCCACCGGCTTGGCGTCGACAATCCCGTAGCTCTTGGTGTCGGCGCGCGGCACGTCCTGCACGCCGAGCACCGAGCAACGGTAATAGTCGTAGGTGTCGGTCATCTGCTTCATGACGGCAGTCTCGCCGTCGAGCAGGTCGTCGGCGAGGATCACGGCGAACGGCTCGTCGCCGATCACCGGCTTGGCACAGAGCACCGCATGACCGAGGCCGAGTGCCTCGGGCTGGCGGATGTAGATGCAGTTGATGTTCTTCGGAATCATGTTGCGGACGAATTCCAGCATCTCGTTCTTGCCGCGCGCTTCCAGCTCACTCTCCAGCTCGTAGGCTTTGTCGAAATGATCCTCGATCGCCCGCTTGGAGCGACCGGTGACGAAGATCATGTCGGTGATCCCGGCCGCGACGGCTTCCTCGACCGCGTACTGGATCAAGGGCTTATCGACGATCGGCAGCATTTCCTTGGGGCTGGCCTTGGTCGCCGGCAGGAAACGGGTCCCCATCCCGGCCACCGGGAAAACGGCTTTTCTAACTTTTTTCATCTGCAACTCCCTGAGAATTCAATAACTGCAACAAGGCCGCTTCGTCGAGGACGGCGACGCCGAGCTCCCGCGCCTTGTCGAGTTTGGAGCCGGCTTCGTCGCCAGCAACCACGTAATCGGTTTTCTTCGAGACCGAGCCGGAAACCTTGCCGCCAGCCGCTTCGATCAGCGCCTTGGCCTGGTCGCGCGTCAGCGTCGGCAAGGTGCCGGTAAGCACCAGCGTCCGCCCGGCCAGCACCAAAGCCGGTGCGGCGGCACCGGGCTGCACGGGCGGCAAGGCCGCCAGCAAATCCTCGCGCTGCCGCGCCACGGCCGCCAGCAGCCCGCGCTTCCCGGGCTGGGCCAGCCAGCCGACCAGCGCGTCGATCACCTCGCCAGGCACGCCCGCGACGGACAGCGCGGCGGCATCGACGCCTTGCGCCGCCAGCGTGGCGCCATCCACCTGCGCCGCCAGCTGGCGCGCCCGCAACGGGGTCAGGCGTGGAATGTCCAGCGCCGCATACAGCTGCTCCCAGGCCAGTCGCTCGGCCAGCTGCGGATGCGGCGGATGTTCGTCGGCCGGCTGCACGCCGACCTCCGGACAGAGCAAATCGTCGAGCGCCTGCGTGTTGCGTTCTTCGGTGAAGAAGTCGGCAATCGCCGCTGCCACCGTCGCCCCGATATCGGGCAGCACCGCCAGCAGCGGTGCCGGCGCCCGGCGCACCCGCTCGACGCTGCCCAGCCAGTCGGCCAGCGTCTTGGCGGTACTTTCGCCGACGTGGCGGATGCCCAGCGCAAACAACAGCCGGGCGAGACGCGGACGGCGGCTGGCGGCAATCGCCGCCAGCAGGTTTTCGGCCCAGCGCGTCGCCACCTGGCCGGCCTTGACCGTTTCCGGCACGACACCGTCACGCTCGTCGGCGCGCCGCTTCATTTCCAGCAAATCGTCGAGACGCAGGCGATAGAGATCGGCGACGCTGTGCACGTAATCGAATTCGACCAGGCGCTCGACGTAGCGCTCGCCGAGGCCGTCGATGTCCAGCATCCGCCGGCTGGCGAAGTGGAGGATCGCCTGGATCCGCTGCGCGCGGCAGGAAAAACCACCGGAACAACGCGTCACCGCTTCGCCCGGCTCACGCACCACGTGCGCGCCACACACCGGGCAGGCGGCAGGCATGACGAAAGCGGCAGCATTCGCTGGCCGCCGCTCGGCGACCACCGCCACCACCTCGGGAATGACATCGCCGGCACGGCGCACGATCACGGTATCGCCGACACAGATGCCGCCCTTGCGCGCCACTTCGTCGGCGTTGTGCAGGGTCGCATTGGTCACCGTCACGCCGCCGACGAAGACCGGCTGCAGACGGGCGACCGGGGTCAGTGCGCCGGTGCGGCCGACCTGGATGTCGATGGCCTCGACCACGGTCAAGGCCTCCTGCGGCGGATATTTGTGCGCCACCGCCCAACGCGGCTCGCGACTGCGGAAACCCAGGCGCGCCTGCAAGGCCAGCGAATTGACCTTGTACACCACACCGTCGATGTCAAAGGGCAGCTGGTCACGCAAAGTTGCGACGCGGCGATGAAAGTCTGCCAGTTCGTCGGCACCGCGCGCGACCACCCGCTCGCTGCAAACCGGCAGACCGAAAGCCGCCAGCGCATCGAGGATGCCGGCGTGGGTCGTCGGCCGGGTCGGGTCATCGTCCCAGCCCTCGACCGCACCGACGCCATAAGCAAAGAAGCACAGCGGGCGGGCCGCCGCAATCGCCGGATCGAGCTGGCGGATGCTGCCGGCGGCAGCGTTGCGCGGATTGACCAGGGTCTTCTCGCCACGTGCGGCAGCGGCGGCGTTGTAGCGCGCCAGATCGTCGCGGCGCATGTACACCTCGCCGCGCACTTCGAGCACCGCCGGCGCACTGCCGTGCAAGCGCAGCGGAATCTGGCGCAGGGTGCGCAGGTTTTGCGTCACATCCTCGCCGGTCGTTCCGTCGCCTCGGGTCGCGCCACGCACCAGGATGCCGTGTTCGTAGCGCAGACTGACTGCCAGCCCATCGAATTTGAGCTCGGCCGCGTACTCAACCGGCGGCGCGCTGTCTGGCAATTCCAGTTCACGCCGGATGCGGGCATCGAAATTGGCTGCGCCACTGGCTTCGGTATCGGTTTCGGTCTGGATCGACAGCATCGGCTGCGCATGCACTACCGGTGCGAACTCCGGCAAGGGCTGCCCGCCTACCCGCCGGGTCGGCGAATCGGGCGTCGCCAGTTCAGGGTACTCGCTCTCCAGCGCCTGCAATTCGCGGAACAGCCGGTCGTACTCGGCGTCCGGAACGGTCGGCGCATCGAGGACGTAATAAGCCCGGTCGTGCGCTGCCAGTTCAACCCGCAGCGCGGCGGCACGCGCGGCGGCAGCTTGCGCTGCCGGCATCAGGAGAACAGCCGCAGGGCTTGGGGCGACCCCGCCGGCAAGCCGAAGCTGGCCATCGCCGCCTGCGGCTTGCCGATGAATTCGCGGCGGATGTGATCGAGTTGCGGCTCGCCCAGCGGTTGGCGATTGTCATCGACCAGCGAGCCCTGCAGCGCATCGGCAAAGCGCTTGGCCAGTTCGGTCATCTGCATGAAGACCCGCTCGCCATGCGCCACCCGGGGCACATCAAGGAGGAAGGTCAGGCCGTGAGTGCTGATCCCGCGAATGTTGTCGAGCGAGAACTGCGCAGTTTCGTAGTTCTGCAGGCTGAATTGCGCCCGCCCTTCCTCGTCGTAACGGGTAAACAGGCCGTTGAGCCCGAGCGCCATCCCTGATGCCTCGGCCAGCGCGCGAATCTTGGTCCCGGAAAACGGCACCCCGCGCGAAATCAGGTTGATCCCGATTTCCAGGTCGACCGCAGCACAGAAGCGGTCCACTTCGGCGGCCTGGGCCAGGACATTCTTTTCCGGCAAATCGGCGACCACCATCAGGTCTTCGGCCAGCGCCTGCATGGCGGCGGCAAAAACCGCGAGATCGGCTTCGGCAACCGGGCCAAGGCGATTGCACAACTGCAGGCCGATGCGCAGGCGGCTGATCGGCTGCTCGCCGTCGGCCTGCAGCCGCTCCCATTCACGGCTCGCTTCATTGAAGCCGATCCAGTGCACCGGCTTGGCCAAGCGGGCCAGCGCGTCCTTCTGGGTGGCGAGGATCTGCTTGGCCGGCACGTTATCGACCAGTTCCATCGCCACTACATATTCAATCCGGGGATCAAGCATGCTCGCCGGCAAGCTCGGCGGCGGCGCATGGTCGTCGAGCGCCGGAGCAACCACAGCGGCAACCGGCGCGACCACGGCCGGAGCCACCGGCACCTCCGGCGGCGAAACCAGCGGCGGCTCGGAGGCCTGCACCTCCGCGTCGTTCAGGTTGAGCATCGGCTCACTGCGCTCGGCAGCCGCCAGCTGCGGCTCATCATCAAGCCCCGGCTCGTGCCGGACAGCCGCCGCCGATTCATGCGCGTCGGCCAACCCGGGAGCAGCCCCGTCTGCCAGCAGCACATCGTCTTCGCGCGGCGCAAGCATCGCTTCGGCCACCTTGCGGTGCCGATACTCCTGCCATTTGTTGTAGCCGATCACCCCGACCACGGCGATGATGCCGAGGCCAATCATTCCCATCTGAAGTTCGGTCATTTAGGCCGCGTCCCTCATCTTCAAAGCTTCTTCAATATCCACTTCCACAACGCGCGAAACACCGGATTCCTGCATCGTGACACCGACCAACTGTTCGGCCATTTCCATCGCGATTTTATTATGAGAAATAAACAGGAACTGCGTTGCCCCCGACATTTTCTTGACCATTCCGCAAAAACGCTCGGTATTGGTATCGTCCAGCGGCGCATCGACCTCGTCGAGCAGGCAGAACGGCGCCGGATTCAACTGGAACATCGAGAACACCAGCGCAATCGCGGTCAGTGCCTTTTCCCCGCCCGAGAGCAGGTGTATGGTCGAATTTTTCTTGCCCGGCGGCTGCGCAATCACCTGCACCCCGGCGTCGAGGATTTCGTCGCCGGTCATCACCAGTTCGGCGCGCCCGCCCCCGAACAATTCGGGGAAAAGTTTGCCGAAATGACCGTTGACCGTGTCAAAGGTGCTTTGCAGCAATTCGCGGGTCTCGCGGTCGATGCGACGGATCGCATTTTCCAGCGTTTCCATCGCTTCGTTCAGATCGGCTGCCTGCATGTCGAGGTAGCCCTTGCGCTCGCTCGCGGTTTCCAGTTCCTGCAAGGCGGCGAGGTTCACCGCACCAAGTTCGGCAATCGCGTTGTTGAGCCGGGTGATTTCGCCCTGCAGGCTGCTCGCCCGGGCTTCGCCGAGCAAGGGCACAAGCGCCGCTTCATCGGCACCAGCTTCGAGCAACTGCAAGGCAAGCTGTTCGGCGTTGAGCGCCGCCGCCTGTTCCTTGAGCTTGAGTTCGCCGATCCGGGTGCGCAAGGGTTCCAGCCCCTGCTCGATCTTCAGCCGCTGCTCTTCAAGCTGGCGTAAAGCCTGGGTCGCGACTTCCAGCGCGTCGCGCGCGGCGGTCAAGGCCAGTTCCCTTTCCTGGCGCGCCGCCAGCGCTGCCTGGAGCTGGTCTTCCATCACATCGGCGGGAGCGGCGGCGGCCTGCTCGGCGCATTGCCGGCGGTCGCCGTCGATCCGGCTGAGTTCGCGCTGCGCCATCGCCTGCTGCGCAAAAATATCCTGCAGCTTGCTTTCGGCCTCGCGCGCCGAGAATTGGGCCTCGCGCAGCGCCCGGTCGAAGTCGGCGTTGCGCTCGCGTTCGGCGCGCACCGCCCGCTCGCATTCGTCAAGCCGCGACTGCGCGCCGGCGACCAGGACGCGGATGCGCGCCAGGCCGTCGCGGATTTCCTCGATCCGCTCGTCAGCCGACATCTCGCGTTCGCGCTCGCTTTCCTCTTCCTCGGCCAGTTCGGCCAACTGCTCGGCAAGGCGTTCCTTCATCTCGCGCTGGCGCTCGATCGCCTGCGCCAGCTTGACCACTTCCAGTTGCACCGCATGCACGCGCTGCTGACGGTCCTGCACGTACTGGCGGACTTCGCCCATTTCCTCGCGCTTGTCGTCGAGCTGTTCGTCGAGTACCGCCAGCTGCTCGCGCACCGCCTCGGCTTGTTCCTCGGCGGCGGCGATGCCGGCGGCCAGCTGCTCGATCTCGCGCTGCCGTTCGAGCAGGCCATGCTCGCCCTTGTCGGGCGCGAAGAAGGTCAGCGAGGCGCGGCTCAGCAAGTCGCCGCCGGCGGTGACGATAACCTCGCCGGCAGCCAGTGTCGCCCGTTCGGCCAGCGCCGCGTCGAGCGAGGCGACCGCGCGCACTGGCGCCAGCCAGTCGGCGAGGATCGCCGCCAGCGCCGGCCGCTCGCAGCGGATCTGTTCGGCCAAAGAGCCCGCTTTCACGGTCGACGCCGGATTTCCGCCATTTTCAGTTGCCGGCAGCAGCACCGCGAGGCGGGCATCGGGGCGGTCGTGCAGCCATTCGTCAAGCTTGCCGGAATCGCTGCAGGCAATTGCGTTGAGCCGCTCGCGGAGCACCGCCTCGACCGCATTTTCCCAGCCAGCGGCGACCTGAATCTGCTGCCACAACGGGACCGCCTCGCTCAGGCCATGGCGCGCCAGCCATTCGGGCAGCTTGCCGCCCTGACGGCTCTTGCTCTGCATCTGCTCCAGCGCGGTCCGCCGCGCCTGGCCGGCGGCGAGTTCGCGCTCGATCCGCTGCAACTCGCCCTGCACCTCGCGCCGACGGGCCTCCAACTGCGGCAATTCCTGCTGCAGCTGCTGCAAATGCTCCTGGTCGCCGGCGATTTCCTCGCGCAGCAAGGCCAGTTCCTCTTCCTTTTCGGCCAGGTCGAGCGGATCAACCACATCACCGCCGCCGGTTTCCTCGCGCAGGCGTTCGCGCCGCTGCGCCAGCGATTGCAGCGCGCGCTGCGCGTGCGCCTTGTGCGTCAGCTCGACTTCCAGCTTCTGCTCGCCGTTGCTGGTGCGCGTTTTCAGCCGCTGCAACTCCTCGATTGCATGCTGATGATCCTCTTCGACCTGCGGCGCCAGATTCATCTGCGCGTGCAGCCGTTCCTCGGCCTCATCGACCTGCAGCCTGGTGATTTCGCGCTGTTCTTCCCAGCGCTCACGGTCTTCGGCCAGTTTTTCGGCGGTTTCGCTCCAATGCGCCAGTTCGCCTTCGAGTTGCGCCAGGCGCATTTCCAAGGCCCGACGCGATTCGTGGCGGTGACGGATTTCGGCTTCGAGCCGGGCGACCTCGGCATTGGCCGTGTACATCTCGCTCTGCGCCTGGTGCAGGCCGTCGCCTGCGGCAAAATGCGCCTCGCGGGTAACCTCGGCCTGGGTCTCGGTTTCGCGCAGGGCGGCGCTTTGCGCCTCCAGTTCGGTCGTCGCCCGCTCGACTTCGAGCGCCAGCCGCTGGCGCTCGGCCTCGGCTTCGCGCCGGCGCAGCAGCCACAGCAACTGCTGCTTCTGCACCACCTGCTCGTTGAGCGCGTGATAGCGGCGGGCGACTTCGGCCTGGGCTTCGAGCCGGCCGATCTGGTGGCCGAGTTCCTCGCGGATGTCCTCGACGCGGAGCAGGTTTTCGCGCGTATCTTCGAGTCGACCGTGGGTTTCCTTGCGCCGCTCCTTGTAGCGGGTAACGCCGGCGGCTTCTTCGAGGAAGACACGGAGGTCGTCGGGCTTGGCCTCGATGATGCGCGAGATCATGCCCTGGCCGATGATCGCGTAGGCGCGCGGGCCGAGGCCGGTGCCGAGGAAGAGATCGGTGATGTCCTTGCGCCGGACCTTGAGGTTGTTGATGAAGTAGTCCGACTGGCCGTTGCGGGTCAGCACCCGCTTCACCGACAGTTCGGCATACTGCGACCACTGGCCGAGTGCCCGGCCGAGGGCGTTGTCGAAAATCAGCTCGACCGAGGCCCGCGATACCGGCTTGCGGTTGGTCGAACCGTTGAAAATCACGTCCTGCATCGACTCGCCGCGCAGTTCCGAGGCCTTGGACTCGCCCAGCACCCAGCGCACGGCATCCATGATGTTGGACTTGCCGCAACCATTGGGGCCGACGACGCCAACCAGCTGCCCGGGCAAGGCCACGGCAGTCGGATCGACAAAGGATTTGAAACCGGCGAGTTTGAGTTTGGTCAGACGCATGCGAGATTCACGAAAGCCCGCCTGGCGGCGGGGGCCGTATAATAGCACCGACCTGATTTTCCGGCGTTTTCCGGAACCTGCCGCAGGGAGACCCGTGATGCCCGATGATGACTTTTTTCTCGCCCGCGCGCTTGAACTGGCCGCCACCGGCAGCCAGAGCCATCAGGGCGGCCCGTTCGGGGCCGTTGTCGTGATTGGCGGCCGCATCGTCGGCGAAGGCTGGAACCGCGTGGTGGCCAGCAAGGACCCGACGGCTCACGCCGAAGTTGGCGCCATCCGCGCCGCCTGCATCGCACTCGACCGCTTCCACCTCGCCGAGGCCACCTTGTACGCATCCAGCGAACCCTGTCCGATGTGCCTGGCCGCCGCTTACTGGGCGCGCATCGAACGCATCGTCTATGCCAACCCGCGCAGCGCGGCGGCAGCGATCGGCTTCTGCGACGACGAACTCTACGGCGAACTGTGCCGCAGCGACCGGGAACGCCGGATCGTCATGGAACACCGACCGCTACCCGGAGCCGACGCCGTGCTGCGCGCCTGGGCCGCCGCCCCCGGACGGGTGAGTTATTGAGCCGGCAACTGCCGGGCACTCCCGTTTTTGCCCAAAGTCACGGTCGACCGTAAAAATCTGGCAAAAACCTGCCCCAGCCTCTTTCTGACTGACCGATGCGCCGCTTCCTGAAGAACCGCCTGCCCGACCCCGCAACGATTGCCGACAACCCCTGGCTGCGCCCTTTCCGCAACAGCTTGCTGCACCCCCGGCTGTGGCACCTGAACCGCCATTCGGCGGCCGGCGCAGTCGCGGCCGGACTGGCCTGCGGGCTGATTCCCGGCCCCTTCCAGATGCTCGGCGCCGCACTGTGCGCAGTGTTCTTTCGCGTCAATCTGCCGCTGGCGCTGTTCGTCACCCTGTACACCAACCCGCTCACCATCGTGCCGCTCTACCTGCTCGCCTACCAGCTCGGGCGGCTGGCACTGGCCGACGGCACCGGCTTCATCACGCCACCGGAACCTCGATTACTGCAATTGCTGGAATGGTCACGCGAGTTGTCGAACTGGATGCTCGGGGTCGGCAAGCCGCTCGGCCTTGGCCTGCTCCTGCTTGCCGCCCTGCTCGCCGGCGCCGGCTACCTGCTGACCCGCGCCGCCTGGCGCTACCACCTGCTCCGCCAGTGGCGTAAACGCCAGCGGCGCCCGTAAAGGGCGCCGCTGCAAGGAATCCGGGCGCAGCCGCTCAGGTCCGGAAGCGGGCAACCTCGCTGCTCAGGGTTTCGGCCATCTGCCGCAGGCTGTCGGCGGTCGAGGCGTTGGCCCCGGCTGCCGCGTTATTTTCCTCGGCCATCTGGGCAATGCTCTCGACATTGCGGGCAATATCGGTGCTCGCCGTCGCCTGTTCGCGCAGCGAAATCGAAATTTCCGAAACCGCTGCCACCACCTGCTGCGACTGGTTCTGCACCTGGGCAATGGTGGCGCCGGCTTCCTTGGCCTGCTCGACGCCGGCAGCGACGTCGTCCACGCCGGCCTTCATGCTGACCACGGCCGTCTGCGTCCCCTGCTGGATCGCAGCAATCATCTCGGCGATTTCCTGGGTCGATTTTGCCGTCCGCTCTGCCAGCTTGCGCACCTCGTCAGCCACCACCGCAAAGCCGCGCCCGGACTCACCGGCGCGTGCCGCCTCGATCGCCGCGTTGAGCGCCAGCAGGTTGGTCTGATCGGCAATATCCTTGATCGTGCCGACGATGGCTGAAATCTGCTCTGACTGCTGGCCAAGCGACTCGACCGCTGCCGCCGAGGCATTGACCGTGTGGGCGATGCTTTCAATCCGGGACACCACGGCGCCGACCAGACGCGCTCCACGCCCGGCCACGGCATCCGATTCGGTCGAAGCCCCCTGAGCCTGCTGCGCGTTGCCGGCGATGTTGTCGATGCCGGTGGTCATTTCTTCGATGGCAGCAGCCATCGCCGATGCCGAGTCACTCTGGGCCCCGGTACTGCTGGAAATCTGCTCACTCGACGAAGCCAGTTGCTCGGCGGTTTCGCGCAAGCGGTCGGCATCGCTCTTGATCCGCGCCAGCAGCGAACGCAGGGCCAGGGCCATCTGGTTGAAATCCTCACCCGCCGCGTGCAATTCGTCACGCCCGACCGTCGAAAATTCGACGGTCATGTCGCCGGCGGCCATCCGGCGCGCCCCGCCGGAGAACACCTCGATCGTCGAAATCACCGAGTAGTAGGTGCCGATACCGAAATAGCCGACCACCAGCACCACGGCAAAGGCCATCAGCACATTGAAGGCCAGCGAACGCTCGGCGGCCTGCTTGCGCAGTTGGAGTTGCTGCTCGAACTGCGGAATCAGGGTCTCGAACATCACCTTGTAGCCAAGGTCGATGATCTTCGTCGTCAGGCCGAAATATTCCTGCGGATTGGTTTCGAACTTCTCGCCCAGGATGTCTTCGCGGACCAGTGCGAAAATCTTTTCGGCACCATCGGAAAACTCCCTGGCCGGCCCGGTCAGCGTCCCCTGCAAAGCCGGTGCGAAGCGTGCAACCTTCTCGATGTTCATGTTCTGGGCACGCAAGGTCGCCTGCATCTGGGCCAGGGTCGCGGTCATGTCGATCCGCATCTGCGGCGCCAGTTCCTTCTTGGTCAGCACGCCGGTACCACGCGCCCGGGTGATCCCCAGCGGCTCGAGCATCGCCGGCATCTTGCCGACCACGGTATCCATGAAGTAGTAGGTATCCATCGCCGGGTCGAGGGTGAGCGCGGTTTCATCGGCCAGGGTGACCATGAATACCAGCACCTTGTCGATCATCTGGCTGTGCCGCTTGATGTTTTCCGGCGGCGTCCAGCTCAGGCCCTGGGCGCGGATCGCCTCCCAGTCGTCGCGGATCGCCTTCCACGCCGGCATCTGACGCAAGGCGGCGGACAATGCGGCATCGGTCGCGAGCACCGCGTCGGCGACTTCCTTCTCCTTGGCCGCGCGCTTTTCCTTCATCGCCTCGTTGCCGTTGAGCACCCCGGACGAGAGGCCGCGATGCTGCTGCATGAACTGCACCATCTTGTTCATCGGCTTGAGCATCTGCAGACCATCGAGCTCGGCCTGCGCGGTATCGATGTCGCGGCTGAGATTGACGAAGATGGTGAACAGCAGGGCCAGCATCACCAGCCCAATCGCTGCACCAAGCGCCATGAACTTGGCGGGATAGCGCAAACGGTTCATCAGGCCGATGGCAGGGCTGAACAGGGCTCTCATTTTTTCCTCACTGCGTCGTTGAATATCAATTTGGTCGATTTTATCATTTTGAAGATACTACCAAGGTGATAACCATGCTATAGATCAAACTGCCCATCCGTTAAGTGCATTACCCGGTCGGCCCGTTCGGCCAGCCGCCGGTCATGCGTGACCATGATCAGGCTGCTGCCCTGCTCGCGGACCCGTTCCAGAAAGATGCCGAAAACGATGTCTGCCGTCTGACTGTCGAGGTTGCCGGTTGGTTCGTCAGCGAGTAAACAATCGGGACGACAAACCAGCGCCCGGGCAATTGCCGCGCGTTGCCGCTCGCCCCCCGAGAGTTCGCCGGGACGATGCGCCAAACGGTGCCCCAGGCCCACTGCCCGCAGGGTCTCCGCCGCCTGAGCCAAGGCCTCGTCACGTGGGCAGCGGCGGATCAGCAGGGGCATGGCGACGTTTTCCAGTGCCGAAAACTCGGGCAGCAGATGATGAAACTGGTAAACAAAGCCGAGATGGCGGTTACGCCATTGACCACGGTCGACTTCGCGCAAGGCCGAAAAAGCCTGCCCCTGCAGGAAGACCTCGCCCGTCGTCGGCGCATCGAGCCCGCCAAGCAGGTGGAGCAAGGTGCTTTTGCCCGAACCGGAAGCGCCGACCACGGCAACGATTTCGCCGGCCATAACGCTGAACTCGATACCGGACAACACCGGCACCTCCAGGCCGCCGCCGCGAAACACCTTGCTCAGGCCACGCGCCTGCAGCACCGGCACGGCGGCCGCCACCGCCTGCTCCAATTGATCACTCATAACGCAGCGCCTCCGCCGGGTTGACCCGGGCCGCTCGCCAACTCGGGTAAAGCGTCGCCAGCAGCGACAACACGAATGCAATCAAGGTCACCCCCCAGACGTCGCTCCATTGCAGGTCGGACGGCAGTTCGGAAATGTAATAAACCTCTTTCGACAGGAAATGGACGCCGAGCACCCGCTCGATAAAGGGGACCACCACGTCGATATTCAGCGCCAAGGCGACGCCGCCGGCGACCCCCAGACCGAGACCGATGAAACCGACTAACGCCCCCTGCACGACAAAGATCGCCATGATCGAGCCGGGACTGGCACCGAGGGTGCGCAGGATGGCGATGTCGGCCTGCTTGTCGGTGACCGCCATCACCAGCGTGGACACCAGGTTGAAGGCGGCCACGGCGACGATCAGCGAGAGGATGATGAACATCATCTTCTTTTCGATGGCGACGGCGCGGAAGAAATTGGCATGGCTCTTGGTCCAGTCGCTGAGATAAGCGTCGGCATTGATCATCCGGGCCAGCTCGCGGGTGATCCGGGGCGCCTCGAACAGGTCGTCGACCTTGAGCCGCACGCCGCTGACCTGCTCGCCCATCTGGTAAAGCTTTTGTGCATCGGCCAGGTGGATCAAGGCCAGGCCGGAATCGTATTCGTACATCCCGACCTCGAAGATGCCGACCACCCGGAAGGACTTCAGCCGGGGGACCACGCCGGCCGGCGTCACCGTCCCCTGCGGCGCGATCAGCGTCACCTTGTCGCCGACGAAGACCTTGAGTGCCTGCGCCAGGTCGGCGCCGAGCACGACACCGAACTCGCCGGCCTTGAGCGCGTCGAGGCTGCCGTTCCTGACCGTCTTGCGGAAATCGGCGACCTTGTCTTCCAGATCGGGCTCGATCCCGCGCACCAGCGCGCCGCGCACTCCGCCTTCGACCGAGAACATCGCCTGCGACTGGACGAAGGGCGCACTGGCACGCACCTCCGGGTGTTTCGCGGCCTGCGCGGCAACCAGCGGCCAGTCGGGGAGGCCGCCGTCCATGCCGGTGATCTGGATGTGCGAAGCAACGCCGAGAATGCGCGTCCGCAACTCCTTCTGAAAGCCGTTCATCACCGACAACACGACGATCAGCGCGGCGACGCCGAGACCGATCCCGAGCATCGAAATCAGCGAGATGAAGGAAATGAAATGATTGCGGCGCTTGGCGCGGGTGTAGCGCAGGCCGATCAGGAGTTCGTAAGGCAGAGCCATGCGGTGGCGGGAGCGAAAAAAACGCTATGGTACACTCATTGCCCCGGCCGCTCCGGCCCGGCGCTTGCCGGCCAGCCCGGCCAGCCGGCGGAAAGCGCCGCCCGCTCCCGGGCGACGGCTTGCCGCCCCGCTCCTCCCGACCTTCCCTCTCGCACACCGTGTCATCCTCCGCCCTCGCCCGCCTGACCCTGATCGTTCCCGAATTGCTCTGGCCCGAACCGGCCGACCAGATCGCCTATGCCGGCCTTACCCGTGACACCGCCGCCGGCTGGCTGCTTGCCCGCAGACCGCTCCAGAGAGGCGCAGCACGCCCCTACGAATCAGTGCTGGCCAGCGCCTTCGCCCTGAACGATCCGGCGCTGGCCTACTTTCGCCGGCAAGGCGAGGAATCCGTGCCGCCGGCGGCCGGATCGGCAAGCGCCGCCGATGCCAACTGGCTCTGTGCCGATCCGGTGCACCTGCGTTTTCACCACGAACGGATCGTCCTCGCCGATGCCGGCGCCTTCGAACTCGAATCCAGCGAGGCCGAGACCCTCGTCGCCGACCTCAACCGCGAATTTGCCGAGGTCGGCGAATTTCAGCTTGCCGACGCCCGTCGCTGGTACCTGCGCCTGAAGACCCCGGTCGACCACCGCAGCCAGCCGCTTTCCGCCGTCGCCGGCCGCCGCGTTGACAGCGAACTGCCCGCCGACGACGCCCCGCTGACCCGCTGGCTCAACGAGGTGCAGATGTTCCTCCACCTCCACCCGGTCAACGAACGCCGCCAGCGCAGCGGCCAGCCAGCGGTCAACAGCCTGTGGTTGTGGGGCGGCGGTCGTGAAACCCGGCCGCCACGCCGCTACACCCAGGTCTGGACCAACGACCCACTGGCCGCCGGCCTGGCGCAGGCTGCCGGCAGCCCGGTTGCGCCGCTGCCGACGGTGACGGAGGTGATCGCCAAGGCGCGTGCCGGCGAAACCCAGTTGCTGGTACTCGACTCGCTATTGGCCCCCGTGCTTTACGAAAACGGCGACGACTGGAACCGGCGCTGGCACGAACTCGACCGCAACTGGTTTGCCGCCATCCGCGCCGAGCTGGGCAAGGCCTTGACCACGGTCGACCTGATCGCTCCGACCATTTTCGGCGAACTGCGCTGGCAGTTTACCGGCGGCGAGCGCTGGCAGTTCTGGGCCGGCTGCCGCGACCTGGCCGCCCTCGCCCAGCAGCTGGCCGGACCACCAGGCAGCCCGGACTGAGCTGGCCCCCGCCTCTCTGTTTCGCGAGTTTTTCCCTCCACCTTTTTTGCATCACCCCCCGCAAGGATCGCCGTGACCCGACTTGTCACCCGCAACAGCCCGCCGCGCGCTGCCTGGCAGCTTGAACAACAAGGCCTGCCGCCGCTGCTCGCCCGCCTCTACGCCGCCCGTGGCGTCAGCGACCGCAGCGAACTCGACTACGAGCTGAAGTCCTTGCTGCCGCCGGCCACGCTGACCCACGCCAGCGACGCCGCCGTGCTGCTCGCCGATGCGATCGAAGCCGAGGCCCGGCTGCTGATTGTCGGCGACTACGACTGCGACGGCGCCACCGCGACGGCAGTCGGCATGCGCGGCCTGCGCCTGCTCGGTGCCGAAGTCGATTTTCTAGTCCCCGACCGCTTCAAGTTCGGCTACGGCCTGTCGCCGGAAATCGTCGACCTCGCCGCCGAACAATCGCCAGACATGATCGTCACCGTCGATAACGGCATCGCCAGCCTGGCCGGCGTCGCCCGCGCGCAGGAACTGGGCATGGCGGTGCTGATCACCGACCACCACCTGCCCGGCGACGAACTGCCCAACGCCGATTGCATCGTCAACCCCAACCAGCCCGGCTGCGACTTTCCGTCCAAGTGCATCGCCGGGGTCGGGGTGATGTTCTACGTGATGCTCGCGCTGCGCGCCGAACTGCGCACGCGCGGCTGGTTCGCCGAGCGCCCGGAACCCAATTTCGCCAGCCTGCTCGACCTGGTCGCGCTGGGCACGGTCGCCGACGTGGTCAAGCTCGACCGCAACAACCGCATCCTGGTCAGCCAGGGCCTCAAGCGCATGCGCGCCGGCCAGATGCAGCCCGGGATCGCCGCGCTGTTCAAGGCCGCCGGTCGCGATGCCGGGCGCGCCACCGCCTTCGACCTCGGCTTCCTGCTCGGCCCCCGGCTCAACGCCGCCGGCCGCCTCGCCGACATGCGCCTGGGTATCGAGTGCCTGATCACCGACGACCCGGCGCGGGCGCTCAACATCGCCCAGCAGCTCGACCAGCTCAACCGCGAACGCCGCGAAATCGAATCGGGGATGCAGGAACAGGCGCTGATCCTGCTCGAAAGCCTGGACCCGGACGACCCGGCCCCCGGCATCGCGCTGTTCGACCCGGACTGGCACGAAGGCGTGGTCGGCATCCTCGCCTCGCGGATCAAGGAAAAACTGCACCGGCCGGTGTTTGCCTTTGCCCGTGGCGAGGGCGGCATCGTCAAGGGCTCGGGCCGTTCGATCCCCGGCCTGCACCTGCGCGATGCGCTCGATCTCGTCGCCAAGCGCGCCCCCGGCCTGCTGCTCCGCTTTGGCGGCCACGCGATGGCGGCCGGGGCGACCCTGGTCGAGGAGGATTTCCCGCGTTTCCAGGCCCTGTTCGCCGAAATCGCCGGCGAACTGCTGGCGCCGGCCGACCTCACCCGCACGCTGGAAACCGACGGTCCGCTCGAAGGCGGCTACATCTCGCTGGAAACCGCCCGCCTGCTCGAAAGCGAGGTCTGGGGTCAGGGCTTCCCGGCGCCGCTGTTCCTCGACCAGTTCGAAGTCGAGCAGCAGCGCATCCTCAAGGACAAGCACCTCAAACTGCGGCTGCGCAAGGGCAATACCCGGATCGACGCGATCCAGTTCAACTACCAGCAGCAGCCCGGTGCCCAGGCCCGCATTGCCTACCGGCTGGCGATCAACGAATACCAGGGCGTCGAAAGCCCGCAGCTGATGATCGAGTACCTCGAATGAGCGCCCCCCGTCGCCCCAAACCCGCCGCACCGGCCACGAAGAAAGCCCCGCCGGCCGCTGTGCCGGCGGCCCGCCCCGACCTCATCAAGCTGGCCGCCGCCTACCAAGAAACCTCGGTGATTCCGCACTGCACCCGCTGCACGCGGCCGTGCTGCAAGCTCGATGCGCTGGTGCTCGACCTCGAATGGCGCCAGGTCAAGACCTTGTGGCGGATCGAGGAAGCGCGTCAGGATTTCGACCGCCGCCTGCGCGCCGGCCAGGGGCCGAGCGAAATCCGCGAGGCCCACGGCCGTTACTACGTGCACACCAAGCCCTGCCCGGCCTACGACCAGGACGCCGGCACCTGCCGCGTCTATGGCCAGGACGTCAAGCCGACCGGCTGTTCCGACTTCCCGGTATACGAAGACGAGGGAGAAGTGATCGCCGACCTGCGCTGCGAAGCGGTCGATCTCGACGCGCTCAGCAAATACCTGCGCAACGCCGCCGGGCCGGCTTACCGGCTGCAACAGCGCGCCGACCCGGACTTTCCCTTCCTGGTCACGCTGGCCTTGAAGAAAACAGGACCGCGCCGCCGCTAAAGGCTTTTTTGCGGTTTTTCACGGTCGACCGTGAAAAACCGCAAAATTCACACTGCCCGGCACCTGCTTCAGCCGCGCCCCGGATGCGCGTTGAGATAGGCAGCCAGGGCTTCGACCGGCAACGGCCGGGCAAACAGGTAGCCCTGGAATTCCTCGCAACCGAGCGCATTGAGCACCGCCTGTTGCGACGGCCGCTCGACCCCCTCGGCCACCACCCGCAAACCCAGGCTGTGCGCCAGCGAAACGATGGCGCGGGTGATCGCGGTGGCTTCGGCGTCGCCGTCGCATTCGAGGACGAAGGAACGGTCGACCTTGAGAATGTCGATGGGGAAGCGCTTGAGGTAGGCCAGCGACGAATAGCCGGTACCGAAGTCGTCGATCGCGATGTCCACGCCCATCGCCTTGAGTTCGTGCAGGACCGCCAGCGAACGCTGGACGTCGCCCATCAGCATCCCCTCGGTGATTTCCAGTTCGAGGTTCTGCGGTGGCAGGCCGGCCTCGTCCAGCACCGAACGAACCAGCGCCGCCAGATCGCGCTCGCGGAAAAGCCGTGGCGAGATATTCACCGCCACCCGCAGGTCGAGGTGCCCCGCCTTGCGCCAGTTGGCCGCCTCGTGGCAGGCCGCGCGCAGCACGAACCAGGTCAACTGGCCGATCAGCCCGGTTTCCTCGGCGAGCGGGATGAAGCGCACCGGCGAAACGCTGCCGAACTCCTCGCTATCCCAGCGCACCAGCGCCTCGAAGCCGACGGCCCGGCCCTGAGCATTGACCTTGGGCTGATAGACCACGTACAGGTCCTCGTTACCGACCGCCTTGCGCAAGGCCGATTCGAGCGCCAGCCGGTCGCGCGCCGCTGAATTGAGCGCCGAGGTGTAGAACTGGAACTGGCCCTTACCCAGCCGCTTGGCGTGGTTCACCGCCGCATCGGCATGACGGAGCAGGTTTTCCATTTCCTCGCCGTCGTCGGGAAAAACGCTGACGCCGATACTGCAGTCGACGCGCAATTCGTGCCCTTCCAGCTCGAAGGGTTCGGCAATCGCTGTTTTCAGGCGCTGCAAGACCTGCAGGCCGTCGTGCTCTCCGTCGTAATCACCGAGGATCAGCACGAACTCGTCGCCGCCGTAGCGGGCCACCGTATCGGTATCGCGCAGACAGCTGCGCAGCCGCTGAGCAATCTCGACCAGCAGGCGGTCGCCGGCACCGTGGCCAAGGCTGTCGTTGACGAACTTGAAGTTGTCGAGGTCGATGAAGGCAACGCCGCCCCGCCGCCCCTGCCGCCGCGCCCGCAGCACCGCCTGGTGCAAGCGGTCCTGGAGCAGGTTGCGGTTGGGCAGGCCGGTCAGCGGATCGTGGGTCGCCTGGTATTCCAGTTCGCGACGTGCCCGGTAGCGCTCGGTGATGTCTTCGACCGTGCCCTCGTAATACTGCGCCTCGCCGTCCTGGTCATAGACGATATGGGCGTTTTCCGAAATCCAGATGCGGCTGCCGTCGCAGCGATAGACCTCGGATTCGAAATCGACGACCCGCCCGGTCGCCCGAATCCGCCGCTTGAATTCCTCACGCCGACCGGGATCGACATAGAGCCGGCGGGCGATGTCCGACAGCCCGGCGATCAGCTCGGCGGCGCCGGCATAGCCGTAGAGCCTGGCCAGCGCCCGGTTGGCAGCCAGATAGGCGCCGTCAATCGAGGTCTGGAACATGCCGATCACCGAGTCTTCGAAGATGCTGCGGTAACGCAACTCGGCATCGGCCAGCTGACGCTCGCGCATCACCTGTTCGGTGACGTCCTCGATGAAACCTTCGAGCACATGTTCGCCAGCTTCGTCGGCGACCACGGTGCCGCGTTCGAGCACCCATTTTTCACTGCCGTCGCGGTGACGGATACGGTATTGCACGTGGTAGCGCCCGGAGGCCTCCAGCGCAGTGCACACCGCCTGCCGGACCTTGACCCGGTCGTCGGGATGGGTGATTTCCTCAAGCGAAATCAACTGGCTGTATTCCAGCTCCTCTGGCGCATAGCCGGTCAGCGCCCGACAACCGTCACTGACAAAGTGCAAGGTCCAGTCCTCGTCAATCGCCGAGCGATAGACCATGCCCTCAAGGTTATCGACCAGCACCTGCAGCACCCGTCCGGAATCAATTCTCGACCAGGCCGAGCGGCGGCGCAGGCGCGGTGAAAAAGCGGGGCGACAAAGCAGTTTTCCGGCAACCATCTGTTTCTCCCGGTGGAGATTTGCATCGTTGATCATGGATTCAGGGCCGGCACATCCTGATGTGCATCGAGCCAGGATTGCCCGGCATGCAGCAGGCGCTCGCCGCTGCCGTCCATCCAGGAAAAGACCAGGTCAATCGCCCTTGTCGCCAGCGCAAAATACTGTTCCGGCGCTAACTCGACCGGCCCGGCCAGCAATCCCTCGCGAATTCTCAGCAACATCCGCTGCACCGCCTGACTGGCGCTCTCCGCGCGCCCCCCGCCGTCGCCGGCCAGTGCCGCCTGCAACAGCGACTCGGCACGGCTGATCAGAAACACCAGGCGCACCCGGGCGACCGGAGAGCAGCGCCCTTGCGCAGCAACGCCCGCCCCTACCGCCCGTGCCTGCCCGAGGCATTCGCTAAGCGCCGGCAAGCGGCTGGCGTAGTTGCGGGCCAGCCGCTGCAGATCGGCCTCGGGAAACAGCGGCTCGACCCGGGCCTCGCCAAGGGCGGCCAGCCACGACAGCGGCTTTTCCAGCAGTTCGCTGTGGCGGGCAATACTCTGCTCCGGGGTATGACTGGCCAGTCCGTCGCGCAGCTTTTCCCAACGGAAGCGAAACAACTGCAATTCGTTAAGCGTCAGGCAGGGGTGAGCCTGCAGGCTCTCGCGCTGCGCCAGTTCGCGCAACCGGGGCAGCAACTCGTCGATCTGCCGCGCCTTTTCCTCCAGCCGGCGCTTGAAGCCGGCATCCCCGGAGAGCCAGGCGGAAGACATGCCGCGATGTTGCTGCAGGCTGGCGATCAGGTTGAGCAGGGTTTCGCAAGCCGCCAGATTGGCCGACAGCGACTGCGCTGCCAGCAACCAGCGACGGCGCCGCTGAACCAGGAAATAGACAAGAATCAGGGCAGCAAACAGGGCCGCCATTCCCGGCATCATCCATTGCATGATCGACCTCCGCTATTCGTAATCAAAATTGTTGAGTACCGCATTCAACTGCCGGGCCAGCTCGTCGAGATAGCGTGACAATTCGCTGTTGGCATGCACCAGATGCTCGTTGTCATCGGCCAGGCGGGCGACCTGTTCAATTGCCCGGGCAATGTTCTGAGCCGCTTCGCTCTGTTCACGCACCGCTGCCGCAATATCGCGAATCAGGGTGCGCGTCTCGGCGGCGCTGCTCTCGGCCGACTGCAGTTCGGCCACCGCCTCGCCCGCCGCCTGCAGGCTCAGGGCGGCCTCCTGGGCAGTCGCGTGCATCGCCCGCTCCATCGCCTCGACTTCATGCCGGACGCTGGCAATCCGCTGCCCGATTTCGCCGGTCGCCTGG